>Ga0310696_10002878_pt1 | contig 22167 bp, 17 predicted proteins | sample AusTroGonzalo_MG_4_FD_203885 | JGI IMG/M metagenome (GOLD analysis project Ga0310696, IMG submission 203885) | Bovine rumen microbial communities from tropical cattle in Woodstock, Queensland, Australia - Gonzalo_02 (v2) (version 2) | ecosystem: Host-associated > Mammals > Digestive system >...
GTTGAACCACGCGAGATTGTTCCAGTTGTGATTGGTCGAATCGTAGCGCGTGAAGAACAGGTTGGGGTTCTGGATGGCGTTCGCCACAGTCTTGGTAGCGAGTTGGTCGCCATCCGTTCCGAGAACACCCCAACCAGAATAGGCGTTGCCATCAATGTCGTAAAGCGACATATTGGAGTTGGAGTTGTACGCGGAAGGAGGACACATCGGGTCTTTGCGCCCCCATTGGAAGTGCGGATTGACGCAACGGGTACGGTCTGCGTTCCAAATCGTACCAAGTGCTTCCGGCATCATTTCGTAGTCCACATCCGTGTGGTTCTGGATGGTCTCGAAGTCGAGGTTGTCGGTCGTGAGCCAAAGAGTCCAAGACCACATAATCTTGCCGCTCAAGTCCTTCACGAAAATTATCGCAAGGCCGTTGGTGGCGGGGATGCTGCCAGCAGTAAAGCGGATGTATCGGCAATCCGTACCGGGTTCGAGCGTGATTGCGGAAATGAGGCCAGTACCAGTCTGCCAGAGCAGTCCGACGGAGCCAGCTTCGCAGCCGGAGTTCTTCTCGATGTACGGACTTGTGATGGCGTTTCCGAGGTGATTGACGAAGGCGGCGGTATAGGTAGAGCCTTGACGGGTGTACGCTTGTGCGTTCTCCTTCGAGTTCTTGATACCGTTGCCATAGACAAGAGGAATGCAGTAAGTTCCGGCAGCACGGACAACATAGGTGTTTGCGGTGTTTCGGAGAATCATCTTGTTACCCATATTGTCGCGCATAGAGAGGTCTTGAGCCTCAAGTTCGAGCGCATTGATGCGGGCGTTCTGCCCCACGATGGCGCGAGTGTTCGCGTCCACCTGTGCGGCGGTCTCTGCGCCAGCACCAACGGCCACAACGCGCCACCCCGTATTAGCTACGGGATAGCCGTTCGAGAGAGAACCCGGCGTGGTAGTCGGGTGGTCGATAGTAGCCTCAAACTCGCTCCCCAGATAAGTGAAGCGATTGAACTTGTAGATGTCCGACGGTTGGGTCGTTCCATCCACAAATGCACCACGCGATACAGGAAGGCTACCTGCTTCGATAGTAATTGTGTCAGCCATAATTAGTTAGTATTGATAGTTATTTTGAGTTGCCCGGTCGTAGGGTCAATGGACGCGGATGTAAGCCTCGATTCTCCTTCTGGCCGTGAGAGTGTCAACTTTCCCGTAGTCTGGTTGAAGTTCACGGTGAAAACCAAAGACGCGACCGACACGGCTTGCTCGATAGGAACAATCCGCGCTTTGATTCCAGCCCACAAGTGGTTGAGGCCCGTCTTGTTGAGGTAATCTTTCATCGCTTACGAAGCCAAAATGTCGTCTATTTCTTCGTTGGTAATTGGAACGAGGTCTGCCGAAAGCTGATACGCCGACAGGTCTTGGAGGCCGGAGAGGGTGTCGTACTTATAGACGGGGTTCTGCTCCGTACCCGTGTTGATGATTGCGACCTGCGTTCCGGCGGGGAAGGTCTTTGCCCCCTGCGTGGCGTAGTCCTTGAAGTCACTGGTCGTGGTGAAGGCCGCAGACATATCGTAGAGCTTGTTCAAGTTTGCCGCCGTGAGCGAGCCGAGTTCCGAGAGGCTTGCCGCAGAGCCAGCGGGTTTGTATGCCGCAGATGTCTTTGCGTCAACCTCTGCTTTCGTGTACGCATCGGTGATGCCGTAGCCAGCGAGTGTGGTCTGCGGTGTCTGGAAGTCGGAAGCCTTCTTGCCGGAATCCTTTAGGTTTCCGTTTGCGTCGAGAGCGGCAAAGTTGTTGTTCGTGCCGCCCGAAACCTTATCGGCCTTGCCAGACACATCCTGTACTGCGGTGTCGGCCTTGCCAAGCGAGGTTTGCACGGCTTCCGTAAGGTCGGATGCCGGAATGCCACCAGACGGTTTGCGATAGAAGATTTGTTTGAGCCTCGTCCAGAGATAGAGTAGGCCGTTACTTTCAAAATAGTCTTTTTCTTGTGCCATAGTTGTTAGGAATTTAGTATTGCTTCTATTTCAAGGTTTGTGAGTGCGCGATACGGTACATCGTTATCCAGCTTGCTCTTGTCTTGGCGGCTCATCGTGCCATCCTTCTCTTGAGTTGCCGGGCCGAGGTCGTCAATCTTGTCAAGGAGTTCCTGTATCTCCTCTCCGCTCGATTCGTTTAGGTTGTAAATCTTCATAGTTAAGTCCTCCTTTTGAACGAAAGGAATCCACCGTCAAGTGTCATAAGCAGAGAACCATCGCCAGCGGCGAGGAGGTATATGTCAGAGCCGAGGTTCACGGGGCAGACGAGCGAGACTTGAACGCTCAAACCACCTACGCGCTCCGAGCCGACGGACAAGCCGCCGACCCTTTTTGCGGAGGTCGCCACCCCACCGATTCGCTTGGCGGATGCGGTAAGCCCACCATTTCGAGTGAACGAAGCGGTGAGTTTACCAACCCTGCTGATTATGACATTGAGGCATCCCATAGTTAGTTCTTAACGTAGATTAGTTCCTTCTTTTCGACCTCGGTTCTGATACCGCCATCGAAGTCCAAATCCGGCACGAAGGCGGTTATAATCATCGTGAGTTGCCCGATGCCGAAGTCTCGCGTGTCGAAGCACACATAGAACTTGTTGTTTTCATCCTGCACAAGCTCGCTCTTGGCGAAAACGCGGCTCTTTGTGCCGTTGGTGATTTCCACCGTGAAGTCGTTTTCCACCATATCGAAGCCGGATGACGAGGCGGTTACTTGGTATTTGAGTTTCGTTCCGATGTATGTTCCTTCCATAGCCTTAAATGTTATAAACGAGTTGCAGCCGCCCCGTGGTCTGGTTGAGGGTGGCATCGTTGATGGTTGTATTGTTTTCGAGGGTAACGACATACACGCGCCCGGTCTCTTGGTTGAAGTTCACGCCGAACGCACCGTTGGCGACAAAGGTCTCAAGCGCGGAAATCGCACTCTTGATACCCTTGCTCTTTACGGGGTTGTCGCTTCCGGCGGTCGGCACTTCGTCAAAGGTTAGAGTAGCCTGTTTCCCGGCAAGTGCGAGTTGAAGGGCTGCGTTTGTCGGGAGCGCACCGAGCTTTTCAACAAGTTCTGCGGTGATGGCCGAGTTGATAGCCGCCCATTGCGCTGCGGTGAAAGACGAGTTGTTGAGGTCGTATTCCCAGAGCCAAGAAGTACCGTCAAACTTGTATTTCTTGTAAACCACATTTCCGCCATCTGTTGTGTTCCAGTACACATAGTCGTTGACTTCGTGGGGAAGGGAGTTGGCCCACGCGATAAACTGCTGATAGGTCAGCCCTGCGGCGGAAGTACCACGGAACGTGGCCGCGCTGGTTGCGATGGACGAGTTGACAAAGTTCTTGTCGGCAAGCTGATTGGCATCGGTGGCTTGATTCGGGATAAGCTCAAGGATTGCTTGAATCATCCCGTGCAATACACCTTCCCGCCCGGTAGCCCGTGCAACCTCAGAATCGAGTGCGGCAGCGGTAGCGAGCAGGGCTTCTGCCGCCATCGCCCTCGCGGTCTCGCTCTGGAGTTCCGTTTTGCTGGCAAGCTGCGCATCGGCGTTCTCCCTCGCGGTAGCCTCTTGCGATATTTGGGCTTGAACACCAAGAGCTATGTTGATTGCCTCTTGGATGGTAGGCCCGGATTGTTGAAGTTGATAATCTGCCATATTTCTCTATTGTTCTGCTATTGTGTTACTCGTATGGTTAGGTCGGAAAGTGCCGAGTTTTGCGGATGTATGGTTATCGTTCCGATTAGCATATCCGTGATGTATTGGTCTTTCTCCTCGCAGTAAACGGTTATCGTTGTCTCGCCCGTTCCGCTCGAAGAACCGCCTCTACCGGGCGATATTGTAAGCGATGGCATTGTGATGGTCGGTCTCGGATAGGTGACCTCGAAGGAGGTGTATTCCCAAGACACCTTGAAGGTCTTTGTACCACCTGCCGCATCGAAAACAAGGAATTGTGGCGAGCGAGATATTGACGCATATCCGCCTTGAAACACCTGCTGGCTAAACCAAGAGCCGCCATTTGCGTTCTTTGCGTTCACATACCCTGCACGGGGAGTGCCGCCGCTCGACTGCGCGGAGATAATCAACTTGCTATTCGTGGTATCAATAGTGACCCAAGACAAGCTCGTTGACAACGTTACTGCATCGCCCGTGATTTCCGTATCGCCACCATAAGCCTCGGATTCCGTGGTGTAGTATTCACGGTGGTTATCATCATTGTTTGCGGAACTCCACGATGAGTATTTCTTATACACCGGGCGGTCGTGGTACGGGGTGCGAATGTGGCTACCGACAACGGAGTAGGCGGTTTCTCCTCCCGTGAACGGTGCTTCCGTAGATTGAGAGGTATAGTTGCTAATCGTGAATGTCTTGATGCCATAATCGTGGTCAACGTTGTAAGTAGCCCCCCAAGAGCCGTTCACGATGTTATCGGTAAGGATATTGATAACGCTGACAAGAACATCGTCAGTTGCGCCAGCCGTTGCAGCGTGAACCTTGACGGAATCCGTTGTCACGTTCTTCTGCATATCACGGTGCGTAACCGTAGTGCTGGAGAGTGAGAAAGCGCCGCTGCTCGACATATCCGTAAGCGAAAGCGAGGGGGTGTCATTCACCGTTTCCTCGGAGCCGGAAACAACATCGGTTGTTCCGCCGGATTGCCAATAGCTATATTTCGTATGATATGCGGTATAGGCAACGGTAGCCGTTCCACCACCAGCCCAAATCTGGTTGCTTCCAATGGAAACGCTCAAGTACCAATCCTTCGTGGCGTTAGCGACAATGCTATCCGCGCTCTGCGTGATGGTCTTGCTTTCGCTCGTCAGTCCGCCGAACCTCGCAACGACAGAGTGTGATGCTTGGCCGGTGTTGTGAAGGTTGTTCACATAGAACTGGTTGGTCGAGTTAGAGTAGTCGGTCGAGTTGTTCACGCGCATAGTCACGCCATCCGTTCCCGTAACCGTCACGTTGGAGTGCTGCGTCATACCCGTATATGCGGTGGTATCGCCATCGTCGTATGCCGAATACTTCGTACCGGCATCCCTCCACGAAGCCTTCACGGTGGCCGTAACCGCCGTATTCGCACAGGTGTTGATGGACGATGTTGAAACCGACTGAATGGAAACCGACTGGTATTGCGCCGCGACAGGGATTGCCTCGTTTTCCGCCTGTGTTGCCGTTGCCGCCGTAGAGTTGCTTCCACTTTTACCGTTGATGGTGGCCGTTGCGTAAATGCTATACGCAACCTCGCGGGCCAAGCCTTCCGTCGTTCCTCGTGATGCGGTCGTAACTCCACCGTTCGTCCTATTGAAAGATGCGCCCGTACTACTCCTTGCGTAACCAGAGTACGAGACAGAGAATTGTGCGCTCAGTCCGCCGCCAGATGCAGTACCGCTCGTCGCACCGTTGTTGAGAGTTCCAGTAAGGGTTGCGATGAGGGTGCTACCCTGCCATACCTTCTGCGAAACATTGACGGTTGGGTATTCGGTGTGAGCAGCCGGGCCGATAGTGTCGTAGCCGATGGTGACGGTCGGATTGTCGTATGTGTAAGCAACGTAGTCTTGCTCGATTTCCACTTGATAGCCGTTCCAGTTGCCGCCGTTCGGGTCGGTATAGTTCGCAGTTACTATATATGTGCGAGCGGAGGAACCAGTATTCGCCGGGACGGAAACGGAATTTCCGGAGTAGCTTGTGGGGGCGGGACTGACATTTGTAATGGTCGGTGTTGCGGTCGTTGTAGTCCTTGCAGACCAATCGCTATACGAACCAGAATCGTAATGGTATCTGTACTTATACCCCAGAGTGCCAAACACGGAGAACGACGATGCCGCGCTGGTAAGGGATGCCGGACTCGTCCAGAGAGCGAAGTCGGTATAGTTGTACTCGGTAGTCCTGTCGTTCTTCGCTTGGTAGATAGTGACCTCGCCATAGAACGATGGCTGAGAACCGAGCGTAGCGCGAATTGCGGTACTACGCCCATTGGTATCGTAGTCAATTCCACGGCTATTGACATTCACATAAGCGCCAGACGATGTTTGGTTGGAGAACGTACACCAAGAGCAAGACAAGGTAAATGAGTTTGTCTTAACCGCGTCTGGCTGCTGGTAGGTATATGCCAACCCCTGCACCCCGGTTGTACCGTCAACGAAACGATAAGGGGTATTATAGTCGGCGACTGCGGTAATCCTCGCTCCAGTTGACGAGCCGCTTGTTGCGTATGCAGGAGCGGGGCTTGCAGATGTGTTGTACTTGTTGAGGCTGATGCGCAGATTCTCGTAAACTCCAGTTCCGGCCACCGCGTTGTTGGCGTTTTGCGTCATTACCGTTCCATACGAAGCCGAAACGGAGATACCTTGATATGTGTAGCTCGCCGTTGCGGTCAACGAGCAACTTCTGGCTGGCGCACTCTGCGGAACGGTAGTGCCGGAAGATGAGTTAAGGCCATTCCTTGCACGGTCGTTTGCGCTCCAGACATTGTTGGAGTATGCAAAGTTCGTGGTGTCCCCAATTGTGATTGTCGGATTTACCGAATACGATGCGACCTCTTGGTTGTCGGATGCGCGGAAGATATGGATAGTCCAATTCGATGCGGCGGCATACCCTCCAGCGGCTGGGATTGCGCCAATAGAGTAGTTGCCGCCAAAAGTCCAATTGACGGTAAGGGTGGCGTAATAGGATGAAGGCCATATCTGCTCGTTTTGATACATAACGCGCTTGACACCCGTTCCACCAACGACAATCCTTTTTATGTTATCGTAATTCCCCATTACGTTATATGGTACTCTTTCGTCGAATCGTTCTTTTCTGCGGAGGAAAGCGAGTTATAATCGCTTTCGCTGATTATGATGATGTGCTTAATCGTTGGCGAGGTGATGATATTCTCGCTTGAGCCGGAGCCGTTTTTCTTTCTGATTAGAACGGCATCGCTGGTTACTCCAAAGAGTTCAATCCTCGCAAGGTTGTCGCTATCCTTAACGGCCTCAATTAGTGCAATTCCGTTTGACACGGATGATGTCTCAACCTTCGCGCTCCCGTCTCCACTATCTGAGCCTTCGGCCTTAATCGTTGTCATCGCACCGAGGGAAGTTGCCCCAACGCTGATTTTTCCGTACCTCGTTCCGCGTTTCGATTGAATGACTTGCGTTATATTCGTGTTTGTTTTCTCCCCATAGGAGTTAAGTCCGACTCCGTGAAACCAAGCCGCGCCATCGGACATCCTAAATCCGTTTTCGCTCCACATAGCAACGGTTCCGCTACCTCCCTCCCCGTCGGGGTACTCCGTTCCAGATGCCTTTATTGCGCCCGTAATCTTTACATCGCTTGCCGTAAGTTTGCCAGTAGTGGAAACCTTAAACACTTCAACATTGCTTGCGTTTTTGATGGAGATAGAGCCGCCAGTAATTGTTGCGTTCGCCGCGACAAGAGCGCCCGTGTTGCTCACGGAGAAAACGACCGCATTTCCGCTCGATATTTCGATTTGGCCGCCGGAAATACGAATATCCTTGCAGTAAACAACACCTTGATAAGTGACGCGGAACGGTGCGGTAAGGGGGTTCTGGTGTGTAGCGTCCGTTCCAGCGAAGAAGTTGACTTGAGGAACAGAGCTTCCGCCGTCAAGCGTTGTTGAACCACCCTGCATACCCGCCACTATGTACTCTTGACCGTTGTCGTACATATACGCCGCATTGCCGGAGAAAACATCAATAAAGGCATTGGAGGCGAGAAGGACGCGGGTGGCGATGAAATCAAACTGCGTGGCAACAGACCAATAGGTTTCCCATCCCGTAGTGGAGCCGGGGATGTATGCACGGGCGGCAGAACCGCCAACCTTGCAGTAGTAGTAGGTTCGCGTCCCGGAAACCTCACGATAGACCATATCGTAGTAGATATGGCTCGTGTCGGTATCGCTCAAGCCTTGATACTCGACAAGAGTCTGCGTCTTTACGCCAGCACCGTAATCCGATGAAAACTCGTTGATACCACGCATCACCTTACCCATCAATCCGTTGTCACCCGTGAGGCGAGTTGGTGCGGCCCAAGAGCCTCCGGCGGATACCCAGCCACCGGGAATAGACTGCGTGGCTTGGTTGTCTTGCGCAAAGAACATCGTGACATAGCACGGGTCGTCACCAGTCGGAATGGTCTGCTGCCATCCATTAAGCGACGCACTCTCCGCCGCCGCAAGAACGCCGGTTGCGAAGGTATAGATGGAGTTTCCCGGCGCGGTAGTCGGCGCACCGCTGCTCGACCGCTTGTAGAGATAGATAGTGCTTGCCGAATAGCCATTAGAACCATCTTCGCCCTTCTGCCCGTCCACGACAATCGGAACGGTCTCACGGTCAATCATCACATTGTTTATGTACCAATAGAAGATGATTTTCCCAGCCGCAGCCACGCTCGATACGGAAACGCCAGTAGATGCGTCATAGTTGTTCTGGATGGTCGTACCCCCGTCAACACTATATCGAATCTCGCCATCCGTGGAGGTGTTCATCGCGCCACTTCCACTTCTCTTGTAGCGAGTAACCTTGACCGACGTGGGCGTATAGACGAGTTGGTTGCTGGAGTTGTACGCACCCTTGACAACATCGTAGTCCGGGATGAGTTTATAAACCACGCCGTCCTCCCCATCCTTAATGGCAAGAAGGGTGTAAACAACCGACCGGGAGCCGAGGGCACAAGTGACAAGCAATGTGATTGCAACCTTGTCGTAGGTGTTGAAGTCAGTGTTGTTGTCAACTTGAATCCGCACATCGCCAGCCGCAACTCCGTTTGGATATGTAACGTGAATGTTACTTGAAAGGTGGTTAATGGATGCGACAATTCCCGTGATGGTCTGCGCCGTGTTGCCATACCACATAGACACCTTCGTGGTGAGGGTGACACCGCCGGAAACTTGCAGAATACCGTCCGGGCCTACGGTGAGGCCATCCATTTCGTTGTTAATGTCGGCAAACAAGGGGCTATCACCCTTCTCGCCCTTGACCTTGAATACCTCCCACGCACCCCACACACCGCCAGACTTCTTGCGCATCGCCATCCAAATGTCGTTTTGGGTTGCGGTGTTGTGCCAATTAGCACCCGTGGCCGGGTTGGAAGGAGTACCGGGGTTGGTCTCAAGGGCGGAATACTCAAAATCAATGTCTGCGGTATCGAAGGCCGGAGAAGGCGTACTCCAATGTTCCTCTTGCGGATAGTAGCCATTGGCGGAGAAGATGCGCATACTCATCCACAGGGTTGCATCGCCGGATGGTATTCCGTCAGACCAAGTGTAAGAATTATGCGCGGAGTCCGTATATGTATTCTGGGGAACAGGATTGTCGAAGTCTCCATCGTCATCCGCGATAGCCTCCGGCGTTCCAGATGTGCGAGTGAAAACGACAGAAGTGAAGGAGGTGTTGCCCTGCAAGGCAAGAGACCACGAATAATATAGATTCACAACCTTCTCCGTAACTCCAGCCGAAGCGTCCGCCTCGCGGATAACGATAGGAATCTCAATCACGCCAGCGGGGATGTTCATTTTACCCTCAATGGTCGTGATGTTCAAATAGGTTGCGGTCGTGTTGTTATCCACTACCTCAACGGTCATCATCACATCGCCTGTGATGGCATCAACGAGGCTCGCCCCGCTACCCGTTGCAACGGTCAAGTATCGTCCCTGCGAATCTGTGAGGTCTCGTCCCTGCGAATCCTTCAATCGGCCACCAGTATATCCAGCAAGCAACTCGTTCCTCGCGGAATCAAGGAATCGGATGTCGGACATCCTGACTTTAGTGGCGAATCTCTCAACACCTTTGTAGCCGAGAATGTCGGTGCGGTCGGTAGCCGCCTCCGCATATTGAACACCAGCAGCAAAGATATGGGCCGGGTTGCTCAACGAAACGCTGACCGCGTTGGCGAGAACCTTCATAATCTGGACACTCGCCGCGAGGTCTGGATTATCGTTAACAACGCATCGGAAATCCTCTACAATATCTCCGTTTTGGTAGTAATACGGCGAGTTGGGGTCAACGGCATAAGACTGCCCGGTAGCACCGCTGATGGCAACCCAAGTGATAGCACCGAGGTAGTACCATTGGTATGATGGGTTATCAATGCCCGTTGTCTGGCAGGTTAAAGTAACCTCATTCACGGGTTCATCGTCAAACGAAGTTTCGTAGCCGATGATGGGGTGCGATGCGACCACCTCAACCGATATTTCCTCCGGCTCATAGACAGACGGTGTAAGTTCTTCCACCTCCGTGCGAAGGTCTTTCAATTCGATTTCGGAAATGTCGCGGGTGTTATGCCCCGTCTGCTGGGAAATGCGTGAGAGGAAACTCTCTCGCTTCTCATCTTGCAGGGTCACTTTGTAGGTCGGAATAGCCTCGTCACCCTCATTGATTTCGATGGAATCAATCATCACCCAATCGCGATGGTATTCTACGCCGCGAATGTTGACCGCATCCTCAATAACATCGTCATCCTGTATGGGCATATACATACCCTCAAGGAGCAATTCTGGCGAACTGGCAAGTACCTTCGCGTCAATCTCCGGCTCATAGATGAACTTTGGCGTGGAAAGCGCGGTCAGCACCTCTTGGGCGCGTTCCAAAAGCCTCTGCATCGCGGAGGTGATATAGACCTCCGGCATCGTGAGGTCGGTAAGCACGAATCGGTCGCCAGCCTCAATCTTGTAGATGGAATTTGGGAAATACTGAGACAGGCTCTCGTCGTTGTGGCGAGCAACCGTAAGCACCCAACGGTCGTTGGATTCTTGGTACTCGCATTTCTTCACGGTGAACTCACGCCCAGCACACCATCCAGTCTTGAAGGCGATGGTGCATAGACCATCGGAAATCGCGCTCTGCTGCTTGGAAATATCGAAACCAATCTGGCGGATATGAACCTTGAACGAATCCCTGAGTACGGTCTGCACCTCAAGTTTCGTTGTCCCCATATTGAGTGCGTAGGAAAGCGTTGCGCCATCCTTGTTGGTAGGAGCGGCGAAGATGTAGCCAGTAAGAAGCACCTCTCCGACATCCTCTGTGCTGATGTCGAACGGGTCAATCGTTACCGTATAGGAGTTACCTACGCCCCTCGTAATCTTTCCACCGATATTTCCGTACTTGACACCGCCAATTTCCAGCCACAGGCGGACAGATAAAGTGCCGAGGTTTACGGACGATTCGATTGTTGCCGCAAAAGAAGGCGTTACAGACACTTTACCCATCGCGGAAATAGTGTTCGACACAACAATACCTGTAAGCGGTATCTTGGCGGATTCTTGCCCTTTTGCGAAGGTGTAGGTATGTGATTGCGAAACGCCGAGAAGGTTGACGGTCTGGATGTACTTGCCGCCACCCTCGGTGGCGATAACGCCATCGTCCGCAGGGTTCTCTGCGAGTGCCACCTCATCGAGCCTCTGGCTATCCGCGGCGAACCGCGTGGACGGATAGTATTCGTCCGTTGGCTGCATCGCTGCGCGAAGCTGCCCGGCAGTCACACCTTCGAGCGAGGGGTAGATTTCTTCGTAGTCGCCAGAACCATCGAAATAAATGGTCTTGGGGCGCAATCCGTATTTCGCAACAATATCCTCCGAAGCCTCAAGAAAAGCCTTTCGAGCATCCTTCATTTCGTCCGTCTCTCCCCATTCGGAAAGAGGAATCATAAGGTTGGGGATATAGACACTCTCGGCATCCTTGATAGCTGGCGTGAGGTTGTTGTAGTACCGAGCGATGAGATTTCGCGTAGAACCGTAGGCGTAGATGCGCGTTGCGAGGTCGTTCTTTTGGCTCTGCTCTTTCTTGATGAGCGTAAGTCCATTGCCGACACCGTATGCAAAAAGGTTTGTGGTGTTGTCCCTATCTTGTACGTTCGGGCGACCGATGGTGATGGTGTTCACACCGTTCTCCACAGAATACATCCACCCGATTCCCTTCCATTGGCTATAAATCTGCGAGAGGGCATCGAGGCAAGTTCCGTCCGAAAGGCTAAACTCCTTCGTTTCGAGCATCAGCGCACGGAGTTCTGAATCCGATGTGTCAAACACGCGGATAACCCAAGCACCCTCGCCGTAGAAGGAATCCATATTCGCTTGAATACGCCTTGCGATGCCGTAAACATCCTCGTAGGTGGAGACTTCCGGCAGGGTGGTGAAGTGAATCTGGTTGTCCGAGATAACGAGGTCGCGGAATGGCGCTATCTCAAGGTCTTTCGTGGCGCAGAAGAACTGCACATCCTTATACACGAAGGAATCCCCAGCAGCGTTGGCGACCGCCTGTTTCGTAGGGTACGGGATGGAGTATAGCTTGTAGCGAAAACCCGTGCGCCCATAGTCCACATAGTCGCCAATCTGCCACGAAATCTTTGTTGGGGATGCTATCTCGCGGAACTCCAGATACGCAGGCTTGAGGTGCGAACCGCGATATACGGGTGCGCCAGAATAACGTACCGTAGAACCATTCGCGGAGTATATGGAGAACCTTGCCATTATGTTGTCGCCTCCACGATTGAGCCGTTACTGAGCGTCATATTGGTAATCGGGTCGTTGACCTTCAACACCATATCGAAGATAAGTCGGCATCGTCCGTCCCAATTGGAGAAGTTTCCCTCCGCAATCTCGCGGAACTCACTTACGCGAACCTTTTGGAAACCGAACTTCGTCCAGTCGTCATAGATTCGGAACTCGCCCTGTGCAATGAAGTTCTGGAAGTTGCGAATCTGCTTCTTCAACTCCGCACGGGAGGTTGCGGAATCCGACTCCCGCGTAAGGATGACGCATTTGAATGTGAGAGTGAACGCCTCATAGAAAAGATGGTCGGTGTATTCGTCATCGCCGTGCTGGTCTTTCCAGTTGTTCTTGTATGGCTCTTTTACCTTCCGCTTGGACGGATACTCGTGAGCCTTTATCGTGATACCATAGACGGTCTGGATATTGACCGCAGAGGCATCAATATCGCGCTGGATGTAGAAGGGCGCGTAATCTGAAAGAAGTGGAACGTAAATAGCCATACTCTTGTGTCAAAGGTATCTATATTTGAACCTCAAAGGGAAACATTTGTTTCTCTTTGTTTCACTAAGCCGGATAGGAACGGAAACCCCTGCCGCTGCCCTCGTTGACGATTACGCCCTGCAACTCAACGAGTATCTGCCGTGTACTCTGTTCGATATTGGCATTGTGGGCCGCTATCTTCATAATGTGGTCGTTGAGGGTCGGGAGTACACCGATTGCGTCAGCGATGTTCGATACGCTGCTCCACCCTTGCTGTGCAAGAAGCCTCATCATCGACACATCCGCACGGATAGCGTTGAGGTATGATGCGAGAAGGTTTGCGGTATCCTCGGTTATTCCCTTGATGCCGTTTGCGAGAGTGCCATCATTGCCTTCTTTGTTGAAGTAGGGGTCGAACACCTTGAGGATTTCTTCGTAAAGCGGCTGCATATCCGCGATACGCTGCATATCGTCCGCGATGGTCGCCATAGCGGATTCGTACTCGCCACCCATAAACTGACGGGTCAGCTCCTTTATGTGGTCGTCCGTGAAGATGTCACCCACAATTGCGGACTGGATAACCATTTTGGCGTAAGACTTCGCCACGTCATCAAGAATGTCGGCGTAATCAAGGGCGGCATCTCCCGCGCTTATCCATTGCTCAACGATGGCATCCGATGCGTCTCGTGCGATATTCCCAAAAATATCCTTCATCACATCCTCTACCGATTTCATCGCCTTCGCGTAATCCTCCGTGTATTGCAACCAGTCCTCAAGAATATCTTTCGACGCAGAACTCAATCCATTGTAGTTGAGGACGATTTTCAGCAACTCCGCATTGATATTTCCGAACTCATCGTACAATTCCAACCCAAGAGCGCTGGCTTCCTGTGCGAGATTGAAATCACGGGAAGAAAACCACCCTGTTTTCATCGAAAAAGCATAGCTCGTGATGTCGAAGTCCGGCCTCTTAATGTGGTACATACCGCGCTGACCCGATACCTTTCCATACTTACTCATCGCATCGGTCAACTCATTTATAACATCAACCGCGTTCTGAATTTTCCTTATGGAGTTCGTTCCGAAGATGGTATCCACGCCATCTTCAAGCATCGTGTCATAAATAACTGACTTCGCCTCTTGGACTGCATCTATAAGAACCTGCGCCATTTCGACTCCGGCCTCCTCCATTGCGATGGATTCTTTAATGAAAATGAGGAAAACCTTAATAATCATTGTAATCCAATCAGCGGATTGGGCGAGGTCTCCCGCATCTTCCGCCACATCGCCCATAGAATCGCCCAATTGTTGCGAATCCCCAATGAGAGAACGCATAAGCGATTCATTTTCGGTCAATGCCGTTCCGATTTCCTCCACCACACCAAGAACGTGTCCAACGCCAGATAGTATATCATTGTCGGTCGCTTCACCCATTTGAATAATGGCCTCGCTAATGCCACTAAACGCACTTGCGAGTTTCTTAACGGACTGCACGTTCTTATCACGGATAACAAGGTCAATCTTCTTGAGAGCATCACCGCGCAATTTGTCAAGAACCTCGGAAAACCTTTCAAGGGTGTCGGGGTCTTTGATTGTTTCCGCGATAGCAGCGGGGAATGTCAAACGCATCAGTTCGGAGCGGATTGTCTGGAGTTGCGATATAGTCTTGTCATTCCAGTTCGTGAGGTCAAGGCCACCCGTCATAGCCTTAAACAAATCGTCGGCTTTCGCCACAATCTGCTCATTCGACATCTTCTCGTTCGCCTTCTTCTCCAGAGCCATTCGCTCTCTCCACGCGGCAATCTGCTCCTCACGCCACTTCTTCCAATAGGAATCAACCAATTCGTCTTGACCCTTCTCGTCGAGCAATCCGAGACCCGTCATTGCGGAGAACTCGCCGGAGTGTTGTGCAACAATTTCAAGTTTCTTGGCAACCTCTCCCTTGTCAAGTTCATCAATAAACTTTTTAAGGTCTTTGTCCGCCTTGAGGTTTTTGTTTGTAAGGTCAACAAGAATCTTGGAAATCTGCGCGGCCACGCCCTCTCCTTCAATGCCGAAGTCTTTGGCGAGGTAGTCCGCAAGCATTTCGGTGGCCTTATCCTGTGCCGCGAGGGACTTCTTGAGGTCTTGGGCGGTGTCTTTGCCGAGAGTGGCACGGAGGGATTCTGCGGCTTGCTGGCCTTCTTCACCAAGTTCCGCGAGTTTTACGATGATGCGGTCAAGCTGGGTATCGAAATCGGTGCTGGAGAATTTGATTCCGAAAAGGGATTCAAGGGCGGATGCGGTCTGCGATTCGGAAAGGTAAGGACGGAGCGAATCGTACACATCTTTGTACTTCTGGATAACGGATGCCTCTTTGTTGAGGTCTCTAATCTTATCGCGGTTCTCCTTTTCGGTGTTATCGCTACCTTTCCACGGGGTCTTGTTATATCGGGCATCGGATAGAATGTTGCCCTCAAGGGCAGCATCGACTTGGCGGATGGCATCGAGCAGTAGTTCTTTGCTCGCCTTATCGGTAGAGAGAGCCTTATCTTTTTCTTCGTTAATCTGCTTATACTCCTTGCCTACGCGCTCCAGATATTCGTAATATCCCTCATTCTCCTTCAAACCAAGCCCGGCTTTCTTGATGATTTCCGGGTCAAGAGTGTTGAGGACGGAGTTGACTTGCTTCGCCCAATCTCGCGGGTCGCCCGGCCTTACACCGCTCGTTTCGCGGCTTGCGGCATCAAACCTCTTGGCGGCATCCCTCATCGCGTCGGTGTATGCAATAGAGGCGATGTCAAGGTTGTTCTTGATTCCCGTCAAATCGTCTATAATGCCCTGCCCCGTGAGCCTTACGGTCTGCCTCTGGGTCTGCCCGGTAGGGTCGTTAATATCCATAACGACATCCTTGACCGCGCCGCTCAATTCGGAAGCAAGGGCTTTATACAGGTCGTTCTTACCACCAGTTCTGATGTAGTGGCGAAGCGCACCCTCCTCATCCGGGGTTGCCTCGCGGCCAAGAACCTCCTTGATTCTCGGAAGCAGACGGACAAACGCATCCTCCGCGTTCTGCTCCGCCTCTCCGTATGCTGCGGAAATGCCAGATTGAGCATCCGCGAGAAATCTCTCCTTGCTTGCGTTCTTCACCCTTTCCGCGAGGTGGTCGTAGATGTTTGCAAGGTTATTTACTTCAATACCCTCGTTCTTGAGTTGCTGGATGTATGGGTCGAACCTCTTTTCAATCGCCAGCTTCGCCTCATTGTACTCATCCGTACCCTCCTTTGCGGACTTGAGCGCACCATACAAGAGGTCAAGTTCCCGAATCTCGGAATTAAGTGCTTGGTCGTATTTCTTGGTGGTATCTTCGAGGGCTTTCGTAATCTTCTCCGATGCCGACAACTCTTTGTTTTGGCGTATGATTACAAACGTGAGGGCGGCAACCCCGGCGGCAATCGCAACATACGGATTTGAAAGATGAAGGGCGTTGAATGTCTTGACGAGCCGGAGGTTTGCGAACGCCATCTTGTCGGTTAGCCCGATGATAATATACTGTGCTACCTTGTACGCACCGAAGGTGGAAATAAGTTGAACCAAGAATCGCCCAAACTCCTCGCTGCTTGCGATAAGATTGCTTACGGAGCTTACAAGTTTCTTTAGGATTCCATCGTTCGCCTCACCGTATGCGTACATCAAGTTCTCCCAACGACCTTTGAGGATGTTAATCTGACCCGCGAGCGTCTTGGCGAGGACTTCCTGCATCTGGTAGAACTTGCCGCCTTCGCTCGTCATTCGCTTGAATGCCTCCTCGACCATTTCAAACGGAATCTCGCGCCTCGTCATCTTGTCGAACACCTCACCCAGAGATACCGCCCGTTCCTCCAATTCGGAGAACATCTTTGCGAGTTCGTCCAGCACGGGAACGCCATTCTGGGAGAATGAGCGAAGTTGAATACCGCGAAGGAAGCCGGAGGACTTAACGTGACCGTAAGCGAGGATGATTCTATCCATCGAAACGCCGACACCAGAAGCTACATCGCCGAGCATCTTGGTGGTTTCGAGCAGGGAATCCTTGCCAATGTTGAAGGCCGCAAGCTGCTTGGAATACTTCGCCAACTCGGAGAATCGGTAAGTGGAGTTGGACGAGAATCGGTAGAGGTCTTGGAAAATCTTATCGGCTGCGTCAATGTCTTGGAGCATAGTGCGAAGTGCCATTTTCTGCACCTCGAACTGACCCGTAACTTCGATGAGGGTGGAAAGGAAACGGCGAAGCCCATAGACGGAGAACGCGCCACCCGTGAGAGTGCCGATGGTGCGGAGCATCTTCGCGGTATCGAACAACTTTGCGTTGGTTGCCGTGAGTGCATCCTTGTGACGGATTACAATTTTCTCCGAAGGAGCAGCCTTGACCGCAGCATTGAGGTCGCGCTGCGCCTTTTCTGCGTTCTTCAACTCCTTCACCAACTCTCGTATATTCTCCGTTCCGCCCTTCACGCCAGAGATTGCGAGGGCGTTACTCATCGTAGTATTGAATGCGTCAGCGGCGGCTTGCACCTTCGCCATCTGCTGATTGAACTGCTTGTCGTCAAGGATGACCGCGAAGTTCAAATTTTCCAAGTTTGCCATTATCTAAACAGTTGTTGGGTTGTGTAGGGTATCTTTCCTTCCTGTTGCGCCTTGCGCTTCGCCACGGCCCTGTCGTAAGCCGCCTGTTGAGCCGCAAATGCCGGGTCGTTTGGATTGACTCTCGTGTGCCTCGTATCGCTCTTGCCGCCCCTCGATACTGATTTGAATATCGTGTGAGGCAGGTCGGCTTGCATAATCTCTATCTGGGCGCAAGTGAGGACGCATCTGTACCCGAAGTTCCTCTCCCATCGGAATAACCGCCAGCGAGGATGGCCGTAAGAGGGGAAGTCCTTGACAAAAGCTGCTTCACATCCGAGAGTTGTGCGGCTCGGTACTGCTCGGCTTCCTTTTTCGTCAGTTTCATCCAGTCCGTCCTCATATCCGTCGAGTACACCATAATTTCGTAGTGCGCCAAAAGCGGAAGTTTTTTTTTACCTTCTTCAACGATTGGGAGAATCTGCGCCTCGCTATACCGATGCGCCAAAATGCGCCAGTAAATCCAATAGAAAAGGCGGATTTTGATGTCGTGGTTAAGAATCATTAATGCCGCCTCCTTGAAAGCGAAATACGGCTCAATGGCCATATCTTTCAGTACCTCCGCACCAGTCTTGACGCTCTCTGCGGCGTTCTCTCTTTCAAGCCATACTTGGGATAGCCTTTCGAGTGTGTATGGCTTTATCCAGCGCAATCTGACGGATTTCTTCGTTCCGAGGATGTTTACTTTCGTGACGGAATTATTCACGATGTCGGCATACTCGCTCCTCGATTGCAGGGATGGTTGTTCGGGTTTATTCATTCGCTTGTAGAATTAAAGAAGGGGCAGGGCTTTCACCCCGCCCCTCGGTTTGGGTTTCCGTATCGCCCGATTACTGGCTGCTGACGGTGTGAGTCGGGAGCGGAGCGAAGTCGCCAGAGGCGTGTTCGTTCGGCATAACGACCGCATCGAAGTGAACGTAGGTCGGGGTGGAGTTGTCGTCGTGCTGCGGTTCGGAGAAGATGAACTTGACGCGAGCGAACGCGATGGCGGTTTTGCCGCTCTGGGAGATTGCGAGTACGGTGTACTCCTTCTCCTTCGAGCCGAGCTTATACGCCTTCGTGCCTTCGTAGGATTCGCTGGCCGAGATTTTCACCTTCGCGGCAGAGGCGGAGCCTTCCTCGAAAGCGAAGGACAGGAGCGCAACGGCGATGGAGGGGATGTTGCCCTGCATCGTGTAGTTCTCGCCAGCGTTCACCGCAGAGTCGATGACCTTGTGCTTCTGGTCGATTTTGGTCGAGGTGAACGAGGGCGCATCCTTGCTAATCTGGAACGAGTTTTCAAGGGTGAAGATTTCCTCCGCCTGTGAAAAGTCCACGCCACCAGTAATATCGAAATTTACGCCCGTACCAGCGACATACGGAATGAGCTTCAGCACGGAGTTGCCCGTGTTGAGGTCGTTGAGCATAGCTGATGTAAGAGTAGCTGCCATTTTTAGTCGGTTTTAGGTAGGTTTTTAATGTAAGTTTGGATGTTGAGTAGCCGAAAGTGATAACCGTTTCCATCGTCCGAATCGCCGAGGACGCGGAGGGAGAAAGGTTTGAAGGTCAGACTATCGCCAAGATACCCGACCGAGAGAAGCGCATCCACCTTTCCCTCCATAACGGAGAGTTTTTTGGAGTTCTTCATATTGCTCACGTTACGGGAGAAAAGCGCGATGGAGATAGTGCATTCTCCGAGGGTGTCTTTTCCCGTAAGGGCGCGAATCGGGCCGCTGACGCGAGCAACTACGAAGTCTGCGAGGTCGGCTTGCGTAGAACGGGGTCGGTTGGCCCACACATTCTTCGACACGTTAGCCGAACGGATAGCATCGCAGATTGCGGTCTCTATGGGTGTCTGGTCGTAAAGGCTCATAGTTTACGAGGGTTTAGGTACTGCGCCGGGAGTGAGATATTCGTTGCCGAAGAATCCGCCCCAATTGTCTTGGATGTCGCCACGGGCCGCGTTGAGCAAGTCCTCCTCCAATGCCACGTTATACCATCCTCCGTTCAAGTCGGAAAGGATAACTGCGCACCAGCCGGATTGCTCGCAAGCGAGTTTGATGGCGTTTTCAAGCGCATCGCCCGGAAGGTCATCCTCACCACCGTTGTGATAGCCGGATTCTACTAAAACACCGTTGTGCGCAAGCGCATAGGCGAGGGTGTTCTTCTCGGTCGCGTGGTGCATATTCGATTCGTGGGTGTCGTGTTCATAGAGAAGCGCATTAAGCCCATCACGGGCCATATTGCGCATCACAACCTCACTCATACCATCGGCGTACTTGCGCAAGCTCTCAAATCCGCGCTTGAAGGCTGATTTGTTCTTGCGTTGGTTGTTATAAGCCGTCCTGTTCATTGCCGTATCGGTCAATCCAGATGTTCGTTCCCCAATTGTAGGTAGTCATCTTCTTGACAACCGCCGTGAACTGATGCGTCTTATCCGTGACTACGATGATAGTACCTTCTTCGAGGTGCGTTTTCATCATCGGGCAAGACATCTTGAAGTCCGACTGAAACACATCGCCGGAATCCTTGATGCCGCCCGTACTTGTTCGGTAAGAGCAGGGCATTTCATCTACCGTTTCCGTCACCAACTCCCCAGCCGAATCGAAGGTTGGGTTGCCGTATCGGTCACAAATAACCCTTTCGAGTGAAACCGTGGCGAGAACGGGGTTGCCATCCTCGTCCGTTACGGGAAGCCCGCTCGCATCGAGCGAGGAACCCCTAACGCAAAAACGGCTCGACCATCGTGGGTTGTAGTATTGCGACATTAGTAGAGGTCTTTGAGGCTTATCTTAACCTTTGCCGGGTCGTCGAACGGCTCATCCCACTTCGCGTAGAGGTCGCGGGCCATCTTCAAGAGAGCATCGCGGCTCACCACGTTCTTGTTAGAAATGTAGTGCGTCCAACCACCATCGCTTTCTCCTTGCGTCCCCGACTTCGTAGAAGAAATGGCTGCACCGAAATACACATCTGCAAGGCAGAGGTCGCGCTGCTTCTCCGTAGCATTCCCATAGAGGGTAGCATCGTCCGTGATTCCACGGTCGAGAAGCGTAGAGAAGATGAAGTCATCCGAAAGGTCAATGATGTTATCGACCTTTGCGCGAAGCCATCTCACCATTGTCATATTGCTTGCGATGTCAGCCATTTCTTCGACGAGGTTTGGTTAGCACTTTCAATGAACTTTTAGGCGTTCGGGTAGAGATACCACATATACTGCGGCACGGAAGGAACGACCAGCGAGGTCATTTCCGTGTTGTAGCTCTGGCATTTCTTCACGAAGTCCACGCCGATGGTAAGCAGCAGCTTGCCACCGTAGAACGAGCCGTAGTTACCACCTTCGATGGCGATAGGCTCGACGGTCTTGACCGTACCGATGTTGCCATCCGGGACGAACACCCACACATCCTTCTCGAATGCGTTGATGTTGCTGCGGGTGAACGCCTTTTCGGTCTTGTCGATGCTCTCAACAGGGACAAGGGAGTCGATGGCCTTGATGGGCGCACCGATGATGCTCTCAAGAGCCTGTTTGCGCTGCTCGTAGGACATAATGCCCGCGTAAGCAGACTGCGAAGCGGCCTGTGCAGCCGGGAGAGCGGCGATGCCGATAACGGCAAGAACCTTCGAGTGCATAAGGCACTCCTTGAGGTAGTCAATCTCCACCTCGAAGTGACCGCGAACGCCCTCTTTGCGAGCCTTTGCGACAACCGCCACAAGGTCGTTAACGGGGTCGCTATTTACGCCCTCGTTGGCCGTGGTGTGGGTCGAAGAAGTCCACCAGCGAGCGGTGGAGGTCAGCGTGGTCTTGTTGGCCGCGGGAACGTGGTAGTCAATCGTGATGTTCTTGACACCCTTCGGGTTGTTGGTGTTGTTGATGGTGAACTTACCCGTAGAGACCGCCTGATGACGCTGATAGGTCAGCGCATTGGTGTGACCGCCGATGAGTTTGTCAACGGTGATGAAAAGCTGCTCATAGGCAATGCGGGCCACCTGTTCGGGGGTGACACTCTTTCTGTCCTCAATGAGCTTCATCTTGCGGAGCTTGTCCTCGTTGAAGTATTCGACCTTCTTCATACGCGGAATCTTGCCCGTGTAGGACTTGAAGCCCATCGTACCGTCCGGCAGAGCGGGCGAGTCGAGGTCGTAATACTGCGCCATCACGTTCAGACCAAGCTCGCCTACAATCTGCTCGTAGGTGAAGTCGGTCTGCATCGTCGGCTCGAAGGTAAAACCGTCAAGCTGGAGCGAATTGTACTTGAGGGCCATCGTGTTGTTCAGAAAACTCTGAATGCTCTCACCTGCGCCAAGTGCGCGAGAAAGCAGGTCGTAGAACTGAATGTTGTAGGTATCCATAGTATTTTCTCCTCTGGGTTAAAGGGTTAAACAAGCACCTGCAACACACCCGGAACGGCTGCTGCCATCTGCGACTTGACCGCCGAAGCGGGGGTCAGTTCGACAATCAGACCTTCGGCGTGGAACTTCACGACCGCACCCGTGGCGGCGATGGTCTTTGCGGAAACGGCGGCATCGGAATCGTCGAGGTCGCCCAGATAGATGTCGTTGTAGAGGTAGCC
>Ga0310696_10002879_pt1 | contig 22158 bp, 18 predicted proteins | sample AusTroGonzalo_MG_4_FD_203885 | JGI IMG/M metagenome (GOLD analysis project Ga0310696, IMG submission 203885) | Bovine rumen microbial communities from tropical cattle in Woodstock, Queensland, Australia - Gonzalo_02 (v2) (version 2) | ecosystem: Host-associated > Mammals > Digestive system >...
GGTAGATGTGTACAATGTTCGGGTGGTTGCCGTTTCCGAGACGCAGCAGCACCTTGCACTCGCGCAGGAACTTCTGCCAAGTCGGGCTGTTTGCATCCACGATGGTCTCGTTCAGCACGCGCACCGCACGGATGTAGCCCAATTCATTATGACGAACCTTATAGACCGTGGCGAACCCGCCTCGGCCTAACTCGTCTAACATTGTATATTCTTTGAGGAATGGCATAATTCAAAAATATTGTTGTTGTTTTACTTCTTCTAATCATTTTATCATTCCTGGTTCGAAACCTCGTGCGAAAGATCAGTCAGGGATTAACGCAAGGCGGAAACCGACGTTGCTACTCTTGAAATCAGGAGAAGCATAATCGCGTTTTGAGACACGGCAATAACTAGGCCCATTAGCCCAACTACCACCCCGAAGTATCTTATACATACCAGCAGAAGGTCCCAAAGGATTTGTTTGCGGCGAAGCACTGTAATATCCGTGCCAATCCGCACACCACTCACATAAATTTCCACTCATATCATATAGACCTATCTCATTGGATCTCTTTCCTTTCACAGAATGTGTTCTCCCGTCGCTATTGGAGGCGTACCAAGCCACCTCATCTAAATGATTACTACCTGAGAACTTAAAATTACTTTTTCTATTTCCTCCTCGTGCTGCATATTCCCACTCTGCTTCCGTAGGCAACCGGAACAACTTGCCTGTCAATTGATTCAACTTGTCAATGAACAACTGGCAATCATTCCAACTGACAAAATCCACAGGCCTCATATCGCTTTCATTATAGTCCTGATTGCTTCCACGTACCGCCTTCCACAGAGCACGAGTCACTTCCGTTTCACCCACGTAAAAACCATTCAAAGTCACTTGGTGTATTGGTAATTCATTGTTGTCGCAATCGTCTCCTTGTTCAGTAGTGCCTCCCATAGTAAAGGTACCTCCATCTACATATACCATGGTGAATGTTACATTGTTTACAGTTAAATTCAGATTTGATAATTCCACCACCTTACTGGTGTTATTTTTATTCTCCGTTGACTCAATAGTATCTCCACCTTCCTTTTCATTGATCTTTTTTAGAAGCTGTTCCACTCTCTGTTCCAAAGACTCATTCTTTTTCTGTAAAGTTTCTGAATTTTCTTTCGCTTCTTGCAAAGATTTTTCCTTTTGTTGAAGGGTATTGATTTTCTCGTTCAGCACGATATTCAATGATCTATTGATTTCCCGTAAGCGGCCAATTTCCAACTCCAACTCGTCATTTCTCGCATTCAGCTGTTCTAACCTCGTCCCCTCTTCCAAGGAAAAATGTGTGGACCTGTTCTCAAATTCTTTGATATGATCATACAGTTCTTTCCCATTTCTGAACCGCTCCGCAGGATTCTTCCGCAAACATTTCAGAATCACCTCCTCCAACCACTGTGGATAATCCTTTCTGTATTCCTGTCCCTCAAATTTCTTCTCAAAAAACGCTTTGCGAAGGGTTTCAATGGAGGGGGGAGCCTCTATTAGATGAGCCTTACCCAATTCATATTCCGCCTTATAAGGACTCATGTTGCTATTGTAGGGAAACGGCGTCCGTCCGGCAAGATATTGGTAGAGCACAATGCCAAAACTATAGATGTCGGATTGTTCGGTCAGAATGGCCTCGTCATCCCACTTCTCGGGAGCCTTATACTCGGGAGCTCCGTTTCTGCGACGGCTGCTCCGCACCACATCGCCACCTTCGATAGAGAGGCCAAAGTCAAGCAGCACGAAATTGCCATCCTCGCGGCGCATAATGTTGCCGGAATGGATGTCGTTATGGATGACCTTGTATTTCTCTATCAACCTTTTGCGGGTTTTGTCGTCAATGAGGACCTTGGATCCGTCACTCGGATCATCCTGCAGGTTGTCTGCATCCCTATCCATGCAAAAACGGTAAATGTCCTCGTGGCAGTAAGCCAATGCACTGCTCATCTGCAGGGCCATGCGAATCACCTCGTCGGCCGGCACAAAATTTCGGTTCTGCTTCAAATAGTGCAAGATGTCCTGCCCGTCCACATAGTCCATTTCCACCAATGCCTTGTTTTCCAACAAGCGCGGCTGGTAGATGTGTACAATGTTCGGGTGGTTGCCGTTTCCGAGACGCAGCAGCACCTTGCACTCGCGCAGGAACTTCTGCCAAGTCGGGCTGTTTGCATCCACGATGGTCTCGTTCAGCACGCGCACCGCCCTGATGTAGCCTAACTCGTTGTGCCGGACCTTATAGACCGTGGCGAACCCGCCGCGGCCCAACTCGTCCAACATCGTATATTCTTGTAAAAAGGCCATATTTGATTATTCAATATTTACTTGTTTCCGACTTGATCCAACTATTTCTGATTATTCTGCACCACTCAACTTTTCTTACGCCACTTCTTTGTCATTTCATCTTTTGAATAAGTAGCTGAGTATTTCTGCCCGGATGATGTTGTACGAGTAAAAGTGCCTTCACGTTTGCCGTTCACCCATGTACCTCTATCAACATCTCCATTAGCCCAATAATATGTACCTTGACCACTACGTTTACCATTTTTAAAATCCCCGACATATTTGTTTCCTGATGATTTCCAAGTATATGTGCCATAGCCACTTCGTTCATCTTTTTCCCAATTCCCTTCATATTTGTCTCCTGATTCCCATGTATATGTGCCTTTGCCACTCTTTTTATCATTTTCCCAATTTCCAACATATTCGCCTCCATCCCAATATTCTCCATTAATTTCAACACCAGACTTTGTCATTGTGCCTTGACCACTACGTTTATCATTCTCCCAATTCCCGACATATTTACTTCCTTTATACCATTTGCCATTAATTTTAAAATCATGCCATGTCATTGTACCTTGGCCGCTACGTTTATCATTCTCCCAATTCCCGACATATTTGTCTCCTGATTCCCATGTCATTGTGCCTTGGCCGCTACGCTTATCATTCTCCCAATTCCCGACATACGTCACTCGGCCATCTTTGTCGGTAGAGTATAATGTGCCTTGGCCGCTACGTTTACCTTTTTCCCAATTCCCGACATATTTGTCTCCTGATTCCCATGTCATCGTGCCTTGACCGTTTGGTTGTCCGTTCATCTTTTCTCCCACGTATTTACCTCCATTGATATAAAGTGTATCTTTCGTTGGACCACCACCTCGTAGGCATTCTGCAATTCTTCGTTCAACTCCCGCATCCCCTCCTGGATTCTCCACTTTATAGGCCTCATACGCCATCTTGGCTTTTTCGCATTCGCCAGCATCTAAGAATTTTTTGGCTTTCTGCAAGAAGTCCTGGGCGTGGAGTGCGGGGGATGCCAGCAGCAGCACTCCGATAATGATAAAAACATTAAATTTCCTCATGTTTATTAATTTAAATATTTTCACGTCTTAGTCACGGACACATCGGACGGAAATATAATCAAATTTCAACTTATAAACGCCAATAAATATTGATGATGACAAAGAACAAAATCCATAAGAGAATGCGTTGGCGGTGGGAGAGGTAGAACATTCAGTTGTTGACCAAAAATCCGCACTATAGCCAAAACTGTAATAACGGCGATAAGGATAAGGGTCAAAACTACCCGCAGGAAGAGCCGAGAAACCAGTCTCATTGTTGATACCCTGATTAGAAATCACATCACAATTTCCTACAGCGCCCTTATAGTGACTCTCGACTTCCCATTTGCCAGCCCAGTCTTTCCATGTTTTTAAGGTATCATAAAGACTCCACTGTGAGGAAACAGATGCCAAAGCCTTGGCTTTATTCTTGTTGTCACTGCCGCACACATACTTACTCTGACTACTTACATATTCGTCCAGTTGAATCCATTCCGCTTTACTTGGGACATGCCATCCAGCAGGACAAATGCCCTGCACTCCGCTTGGGTTTGCATTGCTGGAAGAGGAGTTCCCCATCAGCGCCTTCCAATTATACAGGTAACCATATTTTTCAACAAATCCGATGTTATGATTAGGCCAAGAATAGTATCCTATAGTGGTGCTGGTATCCAAATCACTGAAACTGATTTCGGTGCCATTAGCATAATGCTTGGTGCGCAGATTCTCCTTCATCCAACACTGCTTGCCAATCCTCACTGTATTGTATGTGTGTCCATCGTAATCGGTCACGGTGGGGGTTCCGGGGCACGGCTGCCCATCGAATTTTTTCCAACATTCATCCATTCTCTGTTCCACTCCCGCATCCCCACCTGGATTCTCCACTTTGTAGGCCTCATACGCCAGCTTGGCTTTTTCGCATTCGCCAGCATCTAAGAATTTCTTGGCTTTCTGCAAGAAGTCCTGGGCGTGGAGTGCGGGGGAGGTCAACATTAGAGCTCCTATAACGATAATGATTAGAAATTGCTTCTTACTTGTAGCTTTATCGTACTCTTTACAACATCTATCAAAGATTCTCATTTAATTGTCTTTTATATTGATCCCTTTGCCCTTTTGTCTTTTCATTTTCATTATACCAGTATCTCGCGTCATGTCCCTTATAGGAGCTGCCGCTTTGCAACTTGGATTGGTATTGGTTATACCAGTATTGGGCGTTATGTCCCATATAGGAGCTGCCGCTTTGCGGCTTGGATTGGTATTGGTCGTACCAGTATTGGGCGTTATGCCCGTTGTACTCACTGTTTGTCCTCAACGTCTGATTCTCGTTCTGCAATTCGTTTATCTGTTGGTTCAAATCCACGACCTGCTCACCCATATTACTTTGCCGCAGCTGTTTGCGCAGCTCAGTGGTATCATTTTCTAACTGGAAAACCTCTTCTTCTAAATATTCTCTTTCGAAGTCGAAGTCCTTTTGCCGTTCTCGTAAAGACTTTTGTATGTAAATAGAATAGAACAAAAAACCTCCGCAGACGAGGAGTGCGAACAGCAGAGCAAAAGTACATGCCTTCCATATGCCAGGTCTACGATTTCCCCCTTGTATCAGCAGCTTTATCTCTTCCTGTTGGGATTGGTTCTCCTTTTTCAATGTGTCCATTTGCCCACTCGTCTCTTTCAACAACTGCTCCGTTTGAGAAAGCGCATTCAGCTTTTCATTCAACACCGTATTCAACGATGCATTGATATCACGCATGTTTCCCAAATCTGTCTCCAATGTCTTGTTTTGGGCTGTCTGTTCCACCAGTTTTTTCTCCAACTCTATCAAAGATATGGCATCCTCTTGATTATGCTTTTTAACACAATCATAGAGTTCCCTCCCGTTTTTAAACCGGTCTTTCGGATCCTTGCTCAGGCACTTTAGAATGACATCTTCCAACCACTGCGGGTAATCCTTTTCGTATTCCTTCCCCTTGAACTTCCTTTCAAAGAACTCCTTGCGTAATCCTTCAATGGAGGGCGGCGGTGTTTTTTGATGAGCCTCGCCCAATTCGTATTCCGCCCTATGAGCACTGATGTTGCAATTGTAGGGGAAAGGCACCCGCCCGGCAAGATATTGGTAGAGCACGACACCGAAACTGTAAATGTCAGTCTGCTCTGTGAGAACGGAGTCGTCTTCCCATTTCTCGGGAGCCTTGAACTCGGGGGCACCGTTTTTGCGACGGCTGCTGCGTACCACCTCGTCCCCGTTGATGGCCAATCCGAAGTCAAGCAACACGAAATTGCCGTCCTCACGGCGCATGATATTGCCGGAATGAATGTCGTTGTGGATAACTTTGTACTTCTCTATCAGCCGTTTGCGAGTCTGGTCGTCAACGAGCACCTTGGAACCGTTTTTGGGGTCATCCTTAAGTTGGTCCGTCTCCCGATCCATGCAGAAGCGATAGATGTCCTCGTGGCAATAAGCCAGCGCACTGCTCATCTGCAGAGCCATGCGGACCACCTCTGTGACGGGTACAAGGTTCTGGTTCTGATTTAAGTAGTGCAAAATGTCCTGCCCATCCACATAGTCCATCTCCACCAACGCCTTGTTGTCCAACAGGCGCGGCTGGTAGATGTGGACGATGTTGGGGTGGTTGCCGTTGCCGAGGCGCAGCAGCAACTTGCACTCGCGCAGGAACTTCTGGTAGGTAGTACTGTCCGCATCCACGATGGTCTCGTTCAGCACGCGCACCGCCCGGATGTAGCCTAATTCATTGTGACGGACCTTATAGACCGTGGCGAACCCGCCGCGGCCCAACTCGTCCAACATTGTATATTCTTGTAAAAATACCATAGTCAATTATTTTATGTAACCACTTTCTGTCAGAACAGGAATTATCGTTTCTCGTGTGATGCGCATAGCAAGACCTGAGGTGGCGTTGGGCCGTTCTAAACGCACAGCCACAGCCAGTTTGCGATTATTGTTTTGGCCGCCATCCCCACTGTCCACAAAAAAGATATACCAGGCATCGTTCTTGCTACTAACCACCTCCCTGCCTTTTTTATTCAAATTCTTATAAGAACGCTCAGGGGTACCCGTTTTGCCACCGATGGAGGCGTTGGATATGCGACCTATATCTCTTGCCTGGGCTTTCATATACGACTTCAACTCTTCAAGCGAGTAGGGACACACTTTGATTGTAAGCTGGGGTTCATCGAGCAAATAGCGTGTCTGCACCAGAGTGCCGTTATTCACAACGATGGATGCCACACGTGCCATATTGAGAGGTGTGGCGCGCAGGGTGCCTTGTCCCCACGCCCAAGCGCACTGGCTCCAATTCATTTTCTGGTATTGTCCCTTAGCGCGTTTCTTCATATAGTTTTGGTAAATCTGCATACCCCGCTGGCTTGTGGCAGCGACCTCAGCATCGAATTCGGATGTGTCTGACATGTCCTTTGTATAGAAGAAATAAGGGGTCAATGATTTGTCAACGACTGTCCTTCCTCGTTTGTCAATAACTTCACGATCGATACGAACACCCGTGGCTTTGTAAATTTCTCCCAGCTGTTTATATAGATTAATATCATTCACGGAATTCACAAAATAGCAGTTGGACGACTGCACAATAGCATCACGAAGCGAAACATTACCCGTCGGTTCACCGAGTTTGGTGTCGATTTTTTCCGGATTGAAGACCATATACGATTTTCCTACGGCATCGTTGCCAAGTTTCATAAATCCAGCCATGGCCGACATCACTTTAGCAGTGGAACCGGGCTGCGTTTGATAGGTGAGGCCCAAATCGCGGTCAGCATAGGCAGTCCACCTCTTGTCATGGTAGTGGAAATTATCAGAATAGACGGCAAAATTTTTCCCCATAGCCCTTGCGGCATCCTCCTCGTCGCGCAAACGTTTTGGATCCGGAAGCGGATAGTTGGCAGATGTTAGCAAATCTCCGGATTCGGCATCTAATACAACCACAGAAATTCTCAAAAGGTTATTGTTTTTCAAATTTGCCTGGCTTTCCACAAAACCACGTATTCGATCTTGCATAATCATTTGCAGTTTGGCGTCAAGGGTAAGATACAAATCAAATTTCCCTTTCTGCACTTTCTCATTATGCTTCCTCAAGGAGCTTCCATGAATTCCTTCTTTAAGATACTTGATTAACTCGTGGTTGTCACGCACGCGAATACCGACAACGGTATCTTTCTTGCTTCCCAAATATTTTGAATTGTTTTTGAGTTTGTCACTTTGCAGGTAAACCTTAGGCGTAGGTTTTCCGTCCTTGTCCTTCAGATTGTCATAATCACGCAAAAAGGACAAATATTGAGCTTCCGCCATGTAACCTATCGGATTATCCTCGTCATAACTAAAATACAAACCCGTATTCAGGTCTCCGAGCATAAAGAACAAATGTTCTGCAAAGGGGTAATAGCGCTTCGTGTGCGCTCGGGATATGTTTTCCAAAGTGTTGTCTGCCACACCCGCGTCTTTCAACGACTTGTAAAACTCAGTCTCTTTTTCAAGTTTGGTTTGGTCGCTGGTGGCGAGCAACAATCCATTGCGGTCGTAGATATTGCCCGCCCACATCTCTTTGGTGAGCAGTGCAATACGCGGATTATACTCAATCATCGGCAATCCTGCGCTGGAATGCACGTAGGCTGGGTGAATCAATGTGTTTCCTCTATTCCAGAGCGCATAATACTGCCATACGCACAAGGTGAATGCCGCAATGGTGATGTATGTCCATGTGACAATGGAAATCGGATAGTTATAGTCGCCCACGCTACGCTGGCGGACCTGCTCCTGCGCGGCGGACAACTCTTCCTGTTTGATGTTTTTGGTGAGCGAGAGCACCACACCGACAGCGGCAAGGTTGAGGATCATACTGACGCGCCCGTAGCTCAGGAACGGCACCGTGATGCCCGTAAGCGGAATCATACCGCTGCTTCCGAGGGCTATGATGAAAAACTGCACGGCCGTCACTATCGCCACTCCCATACAGAAGAAGAACGCAAACGGATGCCCAACACGGTAACCGACGACTACTATTCGCCTCAGCAGCAGAGCGAAAACAAACACGACAAGCAGCAAACCCAACCAACCGATTTGCTCGGCGATGGAGGAGAGAATCATGTCGGTGTGGAAAGCGGGGATAAGATTGGGATTGCCTTCTCCCAAACCCTGTCCGGTAACGCCACCCGTGGCTATAGCCCACAAGCCGTTGGCAACTTGCGTATTGCTTACCGGTTCGTCTTTATCCTGATGATGGTCGATATTAAGATCGCCCCACGTGTTGGCACACATGCGCGTGCGCTGCTCAAAACGTTCGGCGGCTTCTGTATCGCGCAATGCAGGCACCTGCTTCATCACATCTCCGCCAAAAACAAACATGAATACCAGCAAATTGATAATAAAAGCGGTTTCAAAGAATTGCTTGTGGTAGACTACGCCGAAAACAATCCACCCTAAAAACCATAGGCCGCCAAACAGAAGTGCGATATTACCGCCGCCCCATTTGTAACCAACAAGGATAAACGCAGCAAATGAAACCACACCGTATATCAACATGGCAAAGTCACAGGTGAAGATCCGCTTCCACTTGTCAGTTTCGTCAAGATTGTCAAGATTGACTTTTGACTTCACCAAAGAGTAGAGCAGGACAAAGGTGATACCTATAACCAGTCCAGGGCCCATGTCACCCAAAATGGCATATAGCAACATGAGTGCCAGCAAACCGCCGATTACCCAGCCCAGCGTTTTGACTTTGCTCCACACACTATCCAATGCACGAGTTCTGTCGGGCTGAGAATAGGCAATGATTGTGTCGGCATTCTGCGTGAAAAACGCTGCCAAGAAGAACAGAATCAAATATTTAGCAATCTCACTCGGTTGGAAGGTCAACCCAAACATAACCAAGTTCACTTTCATGCCGCCAATCTCCTTGCCGAAAGGCGTCCATAGCAAAGCCGTCAGGAACAAAGCAAGCAAGAGCCAGCCAAAACCTTTGGGCAAGCGGTCAATCAATCGCAGGATGGGCTTGTTTATCCTACTGATTACCGGTATGTTGAACACAGCGAAGGGCAGACAGCATACAAGCAGCAGCATGGCTCCGAGTTTTTTGTACCACGGAGCAGAACCCGAAAGCACCGGAGCGAGCCTCGAGACTTTTTGTTTGAATGGCAGGAACAGCCAACGAAGAACAACCAAAGGGAAATCAAAGTCTAATTTGGCCTTGCCTTGATACAGTTTCACGAAATCCACGAATTGGAGCAGCATAATCATCAGAACGCCCAACAGAACCCCGACTGCCATTTCTGTTCCCCGCAATTCCTCCGTAAGCGGGTTCTGAATCGCATACATCACAATAACGCACAAACCCGAAAGGAACATGACTGCTGAAGTCAAGATCGGATCAAAATTGCGTTTGCGACGAGTCATAACGAACACCAACAACCACCAAGCCAACAGAATCAGCACAAACCACTTGGTCACTTCTGACTTGAATTCCTGCGGTGTTCGGATTGTGATGGAACCGTCGTTCTTTATCTGCTTAAGGGTGGCATTGTCAATCATCTGAATACGGTGTTCCAATTGCTCGAAATTAAACACGTAGTCAATTTTACCAAACCTGCCAAAATATTTGTACTTCTCGAACCTATGCTGCACAATTCCCTTTGACGAACCGTATTCATAGCCTTTCTGAATGGGTAACACGCTATAGCCTTTTGCCGTGTCCAAATGAGTAAAGACGACACGTCCGTTGTCGTCGGTTTTGGCATACACTAATATCTCTTCTGGATTCTCCGAATCGACGTCGTATTCCTTCAAACAAACGCAAACACCCTTGCATGCTTTCTTTATCTTTTTTGGTTTCAGAAACTTACCCAGTAGTTTTCCTCGACTTTTCTCCTCTGTCTCATACACAAATACGGTAATCTCACCATTGCCGTCTTGTTGTACCTTTTCCAATTTTGAAATATCCAAAGGAGACATGTCCAAAACCGGAACCCTACGACTTTCCGCCACGCCGGCAGTCAGACTGTCCATCTCCGTCAGTCCTAAATATCCGTAAGATCGGTTCAGCACATCTGTTAAAACACCGGCTTTCTCGGCCTCCAATGCAGGCACCTTGCCATAGTCCCGTTTTTGGAGATGGTAGAGATTCGGATAGTTCATACCCCTTTTTAACCGTTCAACCAGTGTGTCGGCGACATAACAGGCATCTTTGGTGGTCTTCACATAACCGTTCGTTATCAAAATCTGCGACAACTGTTGTTTGTCCGTCTCTCGAGTAAGATTGACGGCACGACATGGATCCGCCTTATAGTCTGCCTCCAACTCTTCGAAACGTGGACGAAGGTTTTTCAGGTACATGAACAAAAAGCCGCACAACAAGAGTGTGGCGATAAGGATTGCTGTGTATTTTCTGATTATATTCATGATAAAAACGATTATTTCCCAAAAATTATCTGTCAAAATCGCTGCCCTTACATCAAGGCAGAACAAGGGTGCAAAGATACAAAAATATCAACATCGCCTGTAGCGACAAAATGGAGCGACACGAAATACCCGTTGCTAATACCCAAGCCAAAGGTACGGTGTCGCAAAATACTGATAAAACAACGAATTCTTGTCTTCCCAATCCCCCATCATCGAATCCAAAGACTGGCCGTCTCCTTGTGCGTTTCGCTTGATGGTTTGCGTCACGACCGTGTCGGGATAGGGTTCACCAACATCCCATCGGACGTAATCATCCAGCACATCCAAATCCGGATATAATTGCTGCAGCAAGTCCTTACGGTGGGCGACACTTCCATACACCCGCAAAGACCGCTGCCAGAAGCCGGCCTCGACATGTATGTCATAATACGGGTCTATCCAAAGGGTATTGGGCACGTAGTTGTGGGCGATGGCGTATCTGAGCACCATAAACAGTTCCTCGTCCGAGGCGTTTTTCATCACTTTGTCGAACCGTTTGCACTCCATCTTATACAACACCGGCCCACGCAATCCCATTTGGGGCAGCCATAACGCCCACAGGACAGCCACAACGGCCAGTACAATCAGGGATATTTTGAGGATGCGTTTGCGGCGGGGATTATTCGAGGATTCCATGATTACTTCTATGATTTGATGATTATTTGTATCGTTTTAGGATGTGGTACATTATAAACCGAACGACCGCGCGTTTCTACCGCCTCAGCACAAACTTTCCGCCATCCCAGGCGTATTTCCGATAGCGGTTCGTCATCTCAAATGTGCAGCCGTCCGCGTCCGGCTCTTTTTCCTTGAAAACCCGAACATAGACTGCGTTCTCCTTCCCGTCAAAATAGGCCAAAGCGCTGATGCCATCCTTCTCCACCGCATTATTCATTTCATCATTGTTACAAATTTCCATGTAGATGTTTTGTGCGGCGCCATTTGGGTTCTGAGTATTGCCTTCATCAAAGACGAAGGCCGGATGGAAGCCCGTTTCGTCCAGCTCGTAGGCCAGCAACCGGTAACTACGCCCACTGCCCACATAACCGTCGTATCCCCGAACAAGATACAGCGTGGAGTGATCGGTCGGGAAAGTATACACGGTATCCGGACATTGACACCAGTAGCTTTCATCGTCCCGACCGGTTTCCGCCAGCCGCACTTTGCCATCAGCCCTATACTGAACAATTAATGACGGGGAATAATACATCATGCCTATACAGCGCATGTTGCCATCCTCCGACCATACGACCGAGGTCAGTTCTGGGGCGCATTGGGACGGATCAAAATAGGTAAGCGAATCGAACGGATAATCCATTGACGAGGGCTCCGACTGAAGCACATTCACAAAAGCGTCATAGAATGCCTCATGTGGAACCAAATGCAACAACTTCCATTCCGCCTCCTCCATAGAGGAAAAGGCGAGTTCAACGGAATCGTTAACTTGTATGCTCTTTTGGGGGAACTTCTGCTCAAACACGGGCATGTTCAGATCCGTTGCACTGTCGTTTCCGTTGTTTTTGTTGGCGCAGGAGGCAAAGACGGCGATGAAGAGCGTCGCTGTGATAATAATGTTCTTTGTCGGTTTCATACTATTTCCGGTTTTATGTGATTGGTTTAAGATGGCGATGTGAAATATGCGAATCTACTCCACCACCGCCACTTTACTGTATTCCATCGCCACGGGTGTCACATAGTGCCAACCGGCCAAGGGGAAAAAGAGGGTGCCGGTGACGCGGACGCGTTTGTGTGCGTATCGGGCCGCGAAATCCTTCCCCGAAAACGATTCCATCAACTCAGACGTCGGGACCAGCATAAACCTGGACTGCTTTGTCTCTCCGGCATATACGACAAGATCCTCAACATCCTCTTTGTCAAGGTATTGGGTCATGTCCAATGGTCTGTCCGTTTTCAGGATAAACGCGACATACTCGCCGTCGCCAGTCTTGCGATACTGGTCTATTTCTTGTCCTCCATCACCATAGTTCGTGACAAGAAAGAGAGTGAGAGTGCCTTCGATGGTGACTTGGGTGGGGGCTGGGGCTTGGGCGGAGAGGTGTGTGGGAGAAAACAAGGACAAGCTCAACAGTATCGTTAAAAGAATTGGTGTTAGATTTGAATTTTTCATTGATTCTTAATTTTTTAAAAAATATACTACTATCAAATTCACATATAAATTTAGGAATATTGATTAACATTTCCATATATCGCATGTGGTTTATTCAAATAGGAAGCCCACATCTTATCTCCATAAGAATAATGCCACCACTCTAACGGGTAATTAACAAAGCCTTCATTTTTCATAACAGTCTGTAGCAAACATCGATTATGCTTTTGTTCTTCTGTCAGAGAATCACTACCGGTGGGTGTCGATTTATTGAACTCTTCATACGATGTACCCATATCAAGAGGTTTGCCATTGCAATCACAAATTGTTAAGTCAACCGCACCACCTGTCCGGTGCCCACCGCCTTCTGAAGCCACTCTTTTATCTAGTTGTAACAAAAGTTCTTGCTCTGAAAGATCAGGGAACCGTTGTTGTAACAAATTCTTTTGTACCATCCTCAGTTTATGCTGTTTCTCTTTACTTCTGAATAATTCATAAATCATCAAACAAAGGCCTTCCGACTCCAGTTTGTTTGCCACATTCTCAAGCTTACTCACAACAGTCTTTCTTCCACACAGAACATCGTCGCAACCATTCATAATATTTGGGCTATTCAACAACACAATTTCCTCATTGCATTCTTGAATTTTTTTTCTCTTCACGTATGCAGAAGGAAGAACTTCGCGGAAGTTCATTCTGACCAGCAAAACATTGTAAAATTCTCGAATATTCATAATAAATTTCTTTCTATTAGCACTTTATCTTTATTTCAGGGCCGAATAACACCACATCTTTTCACCTATGAATACCAAACACAGCCGCAAAGATAATGAGATTGTCGGCGCTCTCAACGATTTTTTCTCCAAAAAATCAACGAGGCAATAGATCTTCTAGAATACTTACGATTTTACCCTCTTTATCAAACGTCACAAAACGATGCACTACGTATGACACTTCCGTTGAATCCTTTTTGACAATCTTAAAGTCCTCAACAAAATCAACGGATACCTCATCGTTAGGCAATCTTTTAAACGTCAATGTGTTTTTTCGGACAGTTAAATGTTTTTCAATCGCATTTCGTTTGGAATCGAAACGACGATAAAAAGCTATCACTTCATCTTTACTTTGATTTGTATAGTTGATATACCGTCGCACAGTGTCAGCGAACATCTGTGAAAGAAGGTCAAAGTTGTTGTTTTGCGCCGCTTGCGTATATGAATCAATCTTCTGTACTAAATCCTCTACATTCACCAATGTGTCATTTACACGCTGATTGGTTGTTGTGTCACCTGCTGCTATTTTTACTTCAAGTTCTTTCACCTGATTGTTCATATTCATCGACAATAGCCCCAAGGCGATACAAGCGCCTGAAAGCAGAACAACGATGCCACACAAGATGCCCATAATCAATTTCTTGCCACCTCTTTTCTTCCCCTCATCTTTTGGCGGCAGAACGTCACCGTTATTATCTTCGGCAGGTTCTGCAGGGCCCCACCCTATCACTTCGGACACGGGTTCAACCTTTTCCTCCGCCAGATACTCCACCAGCACCACCGTGATATTGTCCTTGCCGCCGGCCTCGTTGGCGGCGGCAATTAATGTTTCGGCCTTGTTTTGTAGAGAAATTTGTTGCTCCAATATCGCCACTATCTGCTTGGAAGTTATCAAGTCCGTCAATCCGTCGGAACAGAGCAGCAATGTGGAATTAGGCAGCAACGGGAATTCCTCTGCCTCCAGAAAACTCCGGTCTTCAACTCCATGTTTGCCAGAGCCGACATCCCGGCTGATCACATTGCGTTGCGGATGATGCATGGCCTCCTCTTCGGTCAGGTCGCCCACCTCCTCTCGATATCCGATGAGCGAATGGTCGTGGGACAGTTTTCGGAGTTCCCCGTGTCGGTACTGGTACATGCGGGTGTCGCCCACATGCACCATGTCAATCACCTTCCTGCCCTTGTCAACGATCGCGGAAGTGAGCACGCAGCTCATATCGGGCCTTGCCGTGTCGAACTGACGACGATCATAAATGGCGTTGTTGGCACAGACCACCGCTTGCTTGAGCAACTCCAAACGTTCACCGTTCTGGAACTCGTGCAGATACTTCGGTATTTCCGTTTTCGCTATCTCCGCCGCCACTTCACCGCCTTCATAGCCCCCCACCCCATCGATGGCAACAGCCAAAACGGTATTCTCATCCAACTGCTCCGCCACGTAGGCATCCTCGTTGTTGGTGCGCTGTCTGCCCATATCGGACAAACCGAAATACGTTAACTTTTCTTCGTCTGTCATACCAAGTCGGAATTTGCGTTAAACTCAATATTGACGGCATCGTTCAGGAGAATATGCGAATTGAATTTGGCCAACGTAACCCATTGCGGTGCCCCCACGGTGCTCAACGGCACTTCGCGTTCATTCAATCGTGTCTTGGCAAATGCCGCCAACAAGAAAGTCTGTTTGGAGGGGTCGTATTTGATCAGCACATGCTGTTTCATTACGGCATCGCTGTTAATCCTCACAATATTGCTCGAGGTGCGTGTTTCCGCCTTTCCGGAAATCTCAATATACGCATCGAACATGTCGTACACCTTGTTGTTGCCACTTCCATCTTCCGCCGCCCAGCGGAGCGTAGCCCAACCTTTTCGTTGTTTGTCGGTTGTGGCGGATATGAGCGTCGTGTCCTCGTTGAGAGTCTCGTCGAAATCGAATGTGAAAACCCCCTCGCTGAGGATATCCATACCCAACAATGCCTCCATATTGATGTTGCTGGCGTCCGTTTTGGAATTCGTGCATTTCACAGACAATTGTACATTTGCTTCCGAGCGAACACCCTCTTGTTGCGCCTTGCGGATGTCGAATGTGGTCAGGCTAGCTGTCGTAACAATTTCCCCTCTCTTGATGAAATCCTCCTCCCCGTCTTTTGCCTTAATCTGGCAGGCGGAGAATTGGAAGAACCAATAGGAAGCTGGATGGGAATAATTAGGATACGCCTTTTTTTTCCTCTTTATTGATTTATAGAACGCTGAAACCACCTCGGGCAGAATGAAAGGAAACGATTCCTTGGTACTATAATAGTCATCGGGGTGCATCAGGATATTGAACGACATCGGGTAAAGAAGCCGTTTGCCGACAGATTTTATTTTCATCACGTAATCGAAATGAGCAACCAACTCATCTAAAAGTATTTGATTGGTTAATTCTGAAGATTCAGATTCCCGCTTTCTTTTTAACGGATCTCTAATGATTCCAATTGTTATAATCTCTTTTAAAACATCAAAAAAATTACCCATAATATTCTTCATTTAATTGTTTGTATCTTAATATTTTTTCAATGCGGATATCTCTCTGTCTTTCTCTTTAATTTGTGCTTCGAGTCCCTTGATTATTTGTTCTTTCTGCGAAACCTGATTATACCACTGCTGCGCAGTTTGCCCCTTGTAAAGAGAGTTGTCGTACCAGTACTTCGCATCGTGTCCGCTGTACAGCCTTTTATCGTACCAGTATTTCGCATCATATCCGTTGTACAACTTATTGTCGTACCAGTATTTCGCATCGTGCCCGTTGTACAACTTATCGTCGTACCAATATTTCGCATCGTGTCCGTTGTACAACTTATTGTCGTACCAATATTTCGCATCGTGTCCGTTGTACAACTTATTGTCGTACCAGTATTTCGCATCGTGCCCATTGTACAACCTGTTATCGTGCCAGTACTTCGCCGTATGCCCAGCATATTCACTGTTCGCCTTCAGCGTTGCATTTTCACTTTGTAACTCACTGATTTGGCGGGTCTGCTCCAGCATCTGTCCATCCGGATTATCATTCAGCAACAGTTGATGCAATCGGGTTGTGTCCTGTTGCAACAGGACAATCACCTCTTGCAAAGAGTCCACTTTGGCGGTGTTTTCGGGTTGAGGTTCTAAAAACGACACTGCGTCATCGGAAGAATAGATATGCCAAAGCAGTCCGCCACATGTGAGAAGTGCAAGCAACAGAAAGGCTGCGAGCACCTTCCACTTGCCGGTTCCTACAGCTCCGTCCTTCTTCAATCGTTCTAATTCTTTCTGTAGCAATTGTTTCTCTTGCTTTATTGTGTCTGTTTGTTCATTCGCCTCGCGCAACAATTGCTCAGTTCGAACAAGCGTATTCTGTTTCTCATTCAGCGCAGTATTCAACATAGTATTGGCATCCTGCAGCCCGCCCACTTCGGTTTCCAACGTTTTGTTTCGGGTTGTCAGCTCCACCAGTTTGTTCTCAACTTCTTTCGAAGACTTAGTCTCTTCAAGAACATGCATCTTCACACAATCATAAAGTTCCTTGCCATTCCTGAAACGGTCTTTCGGATCCTTGTTCAGGCACTTGAAGATGACATCCTCCAACCATTGTGGGTAATCTTTTTTATACTCCTGTCCTACGCTCTTCTTCTCAAAAAAATCTTTACGCAGTACCTCCAAGGATGGAGGAGTCGCATTCTGATGCGCCTTGCTCAACAAGTATTCCGCTTCGGTCTTATTGGAATTCTTCGTGTTGAACGGGAACGGCACACGTCCGGCAAGATATTGATAGAGCACAATGCCGAAACTATAGATGTCCGATTGTTCGGTGAGAATGGACTCGTCGTCCCACTTCTCGGGGGCCTTATATTCGGGAGCCCCATTTTTGCGACGGCTACTGCGTACCACCTCGTCTCCGTTGATAGCCAAACCGAAGTCAAGCAACACAAATTTGCCGTCTTCGCGGCGCATAATATTGCCGGAATGGATGTCGTTGTGGATGACCTTGTATTTCTCAATCAGCCTTTTGCGAGTTTGGTCGTTCATCAGGACTTTGGAGCCGTCGTTCGGATCATCCTGCAGGTTGTCCGTCTCCCGGTCCATGCAGAAACGATAGATGTCATCATGGCAGTAGGCCAGCGCACTGCTCATCTGCAGAGCCATACGAATAACCTCATCGGCGGGCACAAAGTTCTGATTCTGCTTCAAATAGTGCTGAATGTCAAGACCATCCACATAGTCCATCTCCACCAGTGCCTTGTTGTCCAACAAGCGCGGCTGGTAGATATGGACGATGTTGGGGTGGTTGCCGTTGCCGAGGCGCAACAGTACCTTACACTCGCGCAGGAACTTCTGGTAGGTCGGACTATTCGAATCCACGATGGTCTCGTTCAGCACGCGCACCGCGCGGATGTAGCCCAACTCATTATGACGAACCTTATAGACCGTGGCGAACCCACCTCGACCTAACTCGTCTAACATGGTATATTCTTGCAAAAATGCCATAAGTTAGAATCTGTAAATCAATAAAATACCCTTTGAACCCGACATACTTGTACACCGAAAACTATTATTAAAAAATTCCAAATAATAGCAATTTCCATCACTACACCTATCCATCGTCCAATAATCACCTTCTGTCAGTTTTATCTTATTCCTGTTCTTGCGTATTATTACCATTTCTGATCGTGTCGGCAATTGGCGTTTTTTTATCATTTCCTCCGAAATCGGTCCCGACCCCATATCGCATACTGCAAAGCCATGTTTACCTTTATCTTCTATGTAAACAACCTTGAAAATTTTGGCATCACGTTCAATTTTATCATTAATAGCGTATGATATATTCTCTTTTATTGGATTCTTACAATCTTCTATTAGTACTTCAACAGATGATTTTGTTTCTCCCGACAGTTCTTTATAAACATTGTAAAACTTTTGTGCGGCATCACAATCGCCCGCCTCCAATTTCTCCATGACCTTGTTCAGATATTCCGAATAATCTGTTTGTGCGGAAACACATATCGTCACGCAAAAGATGCTAAAAATTAAAAAGATTTGTTTCATAATAATTATTTTTATTGTTACGTTTAATGGAAAAATGGTATCGTTTTGTTAATCGCAGCCATAACGGTTTTGTTTCAGTATCTTGCCGGGAATGGACACCGTTCTAAGATTGTCAACATCACTGCAATTGTCTTATAATAAAAATATTCTCCTTGTTCTTATAACCTTAAAAATATTAAAATCTGTGAATCAGGAGAATGCCGCACCCATCATAATCAAGACGTCTCGACTCCTCCTTTCCTGTTGAAAAATCTTTATTGAAGTAATATACACCAATAGCATATATTGATTGGGATGTCCTTGCCGAATCCAATGTGCATGTCCAATATGTATCATATAATCGGAGGACATCCCTATTAGTGTATATTATTCTCAATTCTTCCAATGTAGGAATTCCTTTCTTTGTAACATATAATTGTTGATTGCCATATATTGCTTGCCATCCTTTATTGAGAATTGCTATACCATGCTTGCCTCCGTCTCGAACATAAGCGACCTGATACTTTTCATCACCTACCTTCATGTAATCCCCCACCTTATATGTTTTTTCTTTTCCACAGTCGGAAAGCAGTACTTCCATAGAAGTGACAGTTTTCCCCGTGAGTTCTTTATACACATTATAATACTTTTGTGCGGCATCGCAATCACCCGCCTCCAATTTCTCCCTAACCGTGTTCAGGTATTCCGAATAGTCTGTTTGTGCGGTGACATATACCGCCATGCAAAAGATGCTAAAAATTAAAAAGATTTGTTTCATAATAATTATTTTTTATTGTTACGTTTAATAAAAAAGGGTATCGTTTTGTTATTCGAATCCACAACGATCTCGTTCAGCACGCGTATTGCCCGGATGTAGCCCAATTCATTGTGACGAACCTTATAGACCGTGGCGAACCCACCGCGGCCTAACTCATCTAACATGGTGTATTCTTGTAGAAATGGCATTATCTATTCGTTTATTTTAACAACTTAGATTCATATATTTTGATTCGAAAGCCCTATCGGTGAACTAAGGCAAGGCGGAAGCCGTAGTTGTTGCCGCGGTAGCCGGGGCTATCGCGGCTGCGATTAGCCACCCGGCAGCCCGCGGCGATATTGTCCCAGCTGCCGCCGCGAAACACACGGCTCGAGCCCGAAGACGGCCCGCGAGGATCCGTCTGAGAAGAGCTGCTATAGCTTCCGTACCAGTCCGAGCACCACTCCCACACGTTGCCACTCATGTCATACAGGCCGAGTTCATTCGCCCTTTTAGACCCTGCCGCATGTGTAGTTCTGTTTCTTTTGGCTCTGTACCAAGCCACATCCGACAGGTAGTTGCTGCCCGAATAGGTATAGGTGTTTGTCTTGTTACCACCACGGGCGGCATACTCCCATTCCGCTTCCGTCGGAAGTGCAAAGCTATAACCTGCGGGTAATTGACTACGAAGACGTTGGTTTAAACGGCCACAAAACTCCTCCGCCTCCGTATGGTTCACATAGTACATCGGATAATCTGCCCCGACACCTCGCATTGACCAACTTGGGTGGTCGGCCTTGTCCCGCTGCTGATAGACCGTGGTGCCCATCACCTGCTGCCACAAAGCCTGCGTTACCTCAAACTCGCCCATGTAGAAGTCTCTCACCGTAACATTATGCACGGGTCTTTCGTCATCGTCACCCGAATCACTTCCCATCTGGAATGTCCCCCCTTCCACAAACACCATCTTGAACGTGACATCGCCCACATTGAAAGTTTGGTCTGTCTTGTTTTCTGACACTGTCATCTCCTCCTCCGGATTTTCTGGTAATCCCTGTTTCGGTTTAAGTACCTGCCAAAGCACCAAAGATAGCACGCCAAGCAGCAAGACGGCGACGGGAATCCGCCATTTCGGGAACTTCTTTTTCACTTTCTTCCCGCATTGTTCACAGAACACGCTGTCATCGGGTATTTCTGAATTGCAATGATTACACTTCATAATAGATTGAATTTGAACTAATTTAAATTATTCCTGAAAATAACATCCGAATTATTTGAGAACGCCTCCGGTATTCCTACTAAAATCGGATGTTGGGCAATGTAACATTGCTCGTTTTCGGTTTCCAAAAAGGAAACGCAAGAAGATTCCCTGTTCACCAAAGGGTCATCCGACACGGTTTTCTGAGCTAAGGCAAGGCGGAAGCCGTTGTTGTTGTTGCGGTTGCTGGGGCTATTGTTGTTGCGATTAGCCACCCGGCAGTTCGTGGCGTTATTGTTCATACGCTTTCCTTTGGCTGCTTTATAAAAAGCCAATGTGAGATTCTTCATCTCTGCAATGTCATCTATCAAAAATCCGGCTCGTTTCATGATTTCTATAACTGTTTATAAAGTGAGAGTAGTCTTTCCTCATACTTTTCTGCACGCTTCTCCCCTATACCGTTGATTTTCTTGATACATCCAACGGCGTATTCATCCAACGCGGCAATTTCCGCCAACTCCTCATTAGTGAACACAGAATAAGCAGGGATGGCATCTTCTGCTGCTATTTGCTTCCGTGCCTCTCTGAGCTTTGCGAAGCGGGCAAATGTGGGTTCATCCAACACTTCCCTATAATCAATTTTTTCCTTTTTAGTCGGAAACACTGTAGAGGACACATTGTTATCTATGTAGGTGACACAAAAGCACCAAGCAGCAGAAGATTCCGAATACTGTTTGTCCACCGAAACAATTTTATGCCCTCGCAGAAACTGGTTCATCTCGTCTTCTTGCATTTTTCCGTCTAAAATGGGTACCGTAAATAATTTATACTGCATTTTCAAAAATTTTCGACGGCGCAAGCGCCGTATTTGTTTTTCGCCTTGTCTCCTCCGAGCCTCCTTGCGGGTTCGTCCCTCACCCGCTGTCGGCTCTCCGTTGACAAGGCTCTTTTCCTCCCCGCTCAGAAAACCGTGCCAGACTCCCTATCGGTGAACTAAGGCAAGGCGGAAGCCGATGTAGTCGCTGCAGTAGCTGGGGCTAGGGCGGCCGCGATTAGCCACCCGGCAGCCCGTGGCGTCATTGCTCCAGCTGCCGCCGCGAAGCACACGGGCCGAGCCCGAAGACGGCCCACGAGGATCCGTCTGAGAAGAGCTGCTATAGCTTCCGTACACGTCCGAGCACCACTCCCACACGTTGCCACTCATGTCATACAGGCCGAGTTCATTCGCCCTTTTAGACCCTGCCGCATGTGTAGTGCTGTTGCTATTGTCTGCGCACCAAGCCACATCCGACAGGTAGTTGCTGCCCGAATAGGTATAGGTGTTTGTCTTGTTACCGCCACGGGCGGCATACTCCCATTCCGCTTCCGTCGGAAGTGCAAAGCTATAACCTGCGGGTAATTGACTACGAAGACGTTGGTTTAAACGGCCACAAAACTCCTCCGCCTCCGCATAGTTCACGAAGTACA
>Ga0310696_10002880_pt1 | contig 22142 bp, 17 predicted proteins | sample AusTroGonzalo_MG_4_FD_203885 | JGI IMG/M metagenome (GOLD analysis project Ga0310696, IMG submission 203885) | Bovine rumen microbial communities from tropical cattle in Woodstock, Queensland, Australia - Gonzalo_02 (v2) (version 2) | ecosystem: Host-associated > Mammals > Digestive system >...
TTCTGCCTGTAAGAGCCGCGGCGACACCACGGAGATCGCCAACTATTACCGCAACCTGGGCATTGATGTGCTGCTGGGCGGCGGTCAGAGTCTTTTCAATGAAGAGATGCTGGCATCCTACGACCGTTATGGATATCAGATCATCAAGACTTCTGACGAACTGAAGAAGATCGATATCAACAAGAAGGTGCTGGGTCTGTTTGCCAGCGGTCATCTGCCGATGACGATCGACTGGCTGAATCACAAGAGTCTGCAGCAGAAAGTGCCTCAGCTGGCGGAGATGACCTCCAAGGCTTTGGAAATGCTGGGTGAGTATGAACACTTCATCCTGCAGGTGGAAGGCGGCCGCGTGGATCATGCCTGCCATGCTTCCGATGCTCCGGGCGCGACTTATGATCACATCGCGTTCGATGATGCCATCCAGATCGGTTTGGATTATCAGAAACGCCATCCCGATACGTTGATCGTGGTGACGGCGGATCACGGCTGCGGCGGCCCCAGCATGAACGGTATGGGCTCCAACTACACCAGCACGCCGAAACTGCTGCCCAATATGAAGAACGCTCTGGGTTCCTTTGAGAGACTGACGGGCGACCTGAAGAAGTGCGAAAACGCGGTGCAGGTCCAGCGTTATCTGAAGGAAAAATACAGCGTCCAGATCGGTGTGGATAAGGCCGACCTGCTGCTGCTGGCCCGCGACGGCAAGGGCTGTGTGGGATATGATCCGATCGGCGGTTTCACCGGTCAGCTGGGTCAGGTGCTGGGCAATTACTTCGGCATCAGCTGGGGTTCCGGCAATCACTCCGGCGACTTTGTGGCGCTGGTGGCTAAAGGCCCCGGAGCGGAACGCTTCAAAGGCAACATCCGCAATACGGATGTGTTCCGCAACTATATGGATTTCGCGGGGATGAATTTCCGCAACAAGGAATGGACAGGCGAGACGCAAAAGACCGCTTCTGTCTCTTTCGACGGTCACTGGTTTGACACTGCTTTAGTCTAATCTTTGGCACAATAGTCAGCTATCAGTTATCAGCACGATGACTGATAGCTGACGATTTATTTTATTATTTGATATTTATTATTCGTTGATTTTTGCACCATGGCAACAGTGGAAGATGTGCGTAAAGCTTTGGAGTCGGTGAAATATCCCGGTTACTCCCGAAGCATTATTTCATTCAATATCGTAAAGGATATCCGCATTACCGAAACGGGAACGGAGGTCGAGCTGCAGCTGACGACGGACAAGGAAGAAGTCGTGACGGCACTGCGGAACGGAGTCGAGCGAGTGGTCGGTGAAGTGACCGGGAAACCGGTCCAGGTCAAGATCACGACTCCGCAGGGACCCGCTCCCGGACAGGCGGCGGATCCTTTCTCGCAGAAGGCCAGCATCCCCGGAGTGAAAAACGTGATCGCCATCGCCAGCGGCAAGGGCGGCGTGGGTAAATCCACGATCGCTGTCAATCTGGCCTGTGAGCTGGCGCGCAAGGGTCGCAAGGTCGGTCTGCTGGACTGCGATATTTACGGCCCCAGCATCCCGCTGATGATGGGTGTGAAGACCCAGCCCGAAGTGGACGCGGAGGAACGTCTGATCCCGCCGGTCAAATACGATGTCAAACTGATGAGCATCGGTTTTCTGCTGGAGGAGGGTTCTCCGGTGATCTGGCGCGGGCCTCTGATCATGAAAGCGATCCAGCAGTTCCTGATGTATGTGGTCTGGGGCGAGCTGGATTATCTGCTGGTGGATCTGCCTCCCGGCACAGGCGATGCGCAGTTGTCGCTTTGCCAGACGGTGCCTTTGACCGGCGGCGTGGTGGTGACCACACCGCAGGAAGCCTCCATCGGCGTGGTGCGCCGCGGCATCGGGATGCTGGAACAGGTGAAGGTCCCGATCCTGGGGATTGTGGAAAACATGAGCGGTTTCACGACACCGGACGGCCAGCGCGTCAATATCTTCGGTGAAGGCGGCGGCAAGGCGGAAGCCGAGCGCAAAGGTTATACTTTCCTGGGAGATGTGCCGCTGTTTGTGAATATCCGTGTGGGCGGTGATCAAGGGGTGCCCGTTGTGGTCTCCTCGCCGGAATCGGACGCGGCCAGGTGCTTTGCCGGAATCGTGGACAAGCTGATCCAAAAGGTTGAGAAATGACAGAGAATCCGGAAATCGTTCCTCAGCCGAATCAGGAACCGGCACCGGCTGACGCTGTGACCGCGCCGAAGACGAAGCCGGCTGATGCTCCCGCCGTTACCGAATCGGAAGTGTGGGATGCGCTGCGGCTGGTGTTCGACCCGGAAGTCCCGATCAATATCGTGGACATGGGGCTGGTTTATGACGTGCGTGTAGAGGGCAAAAAGGTGTTTGTAAAAATGACCCTGACCATGCCGGGCTGTATGATGGGTCCCAGCATTGCCGGCGACGCGCAAGTGCGCATTCTTGCTCTGCCGGGAGTGGAGGAAGCGAATGTGGAAATGGTCTGGGATCCGCCCTGGCATCCCAGCATGATGAGCGAAGACGCCAAGATCCGATTAGGAATGGATCTGTAAATGAAAAACGCGATTGGTTATGAATGCTAACGGATCGCGTTTTTTTTGATAAGGACATAATTTTATACAAATAAAAATATATGCAGTTTCGAATATTTAATGTTACAGAAGATAAGACGGAGGAGTTGAACCGGTTCCTCAGTTCACATACGATATTATCCATTAGGAAAACGTATGACCAAACAAATCAATTCTGGAGTTTCTGTGTTGAATACCTTGAGGAAGATATGTCAACACCGGTTGAAACCGAGAATAAAAATTTAAAAGATTACAAAGAAAAATTGAAGAAGTATAAAGAAACGTTATCTCCAGAAGATTATGAAAAATTTATGCTTCTTAGAAAGTGCAGAAGAATTGTTGCCGATGAACTCCAGTTTCCACCTTATATCATATTCAATGATAAAGAACTGCTAAAACTTTTAGATAAGAATATCACATTAGAAACACTCAAAAGCATAAAGAGAAGCGACGAAGAAAGGTTGAATAGATTCGTTGAGTTGTGGAATATGTATAAGACAGAAAAATGGGGTGATGTAGGATTCCCCAGGTAAATCATTTTGAGCTTATATAATGTAGTTACTTTGCTCCCGTGCGGTAGCTGACTTTCCAGAGGGTGAGTCCTTCGGCGGGAGCGGACATTCCGGCGGATTCACGATCTCGCTTTTCAAACATGGCTTCGACATCGGCCGGAGTGTAGCGGCCCAGTCCGACCTGGACGAGTGTGCCCACGATGCTGCGGCACATTTTGTAGAGGAAGCCATTGCCTTCGATCACAAAGGTGAGCAGGTGTCCGCGTTTCTGGATCTGGCATCGGGTAAGAGTGCGGACGGTGTTTTCAATGAACTGGTCGTGATTGCAGGCAAAGGAGCGGAAATCTTTTTTGCCCACAAAGAGAGCGGCCGCCCGGCGCATGGAGACCAGGTCGAGCGTTTTGGCGACGTGCCAGGCGCGCGCGATCAGCAGGGGATTCATTCCGGGATGGTTCCAGACCTGGTAGCGGTATTCCTTGGAGTGGGCCTGATATTGCGCGTGAAAATCCTGCGGACAGCGTGAGACTTTTTGAATGCGGATATCTTCCGGCAGATGCGCGTTCAGAGCCAGGATCAGCTTGCGGATGGGGATGCGGAATTCTTCGCGGGGAACGTCCGCGTGGGCGACCAGTCCCAGCGCGTGGACTCCGGCATCGGTGCGGCTGCATCCGTGGACACCCAGCGAGCCGGGAAAGAGCGCTTTCAGGGCGGTTTCCACGCATTGTTGGACGGCCAGCCCGGAAAGCTGGAATTGCCAGCCTGCATACCGGGTGCCGTCAAAGGCGATCGTCATCCGAAAGCGGTAGTATCCTTTGCGCGGAAAACGTCCGCTGGCCGGATAGAGTTCTTCTTTGCTCTGCCCGGAGGCAAGGGTTCCCCGCAGGGGGACAGAGCCGGATGATGGTGTCTCAGCCACGTTGTGTCAGGACCTATTTCAGAACAGGGGAGTTTGGGATCAAGGCTCCCAGGATCGGTTCGACCCATTTGTCGTTTTTCACGTCGAAAACGATAAAGTCGGAGTCGAACTGCCAGTAGCCCCAGCTCCAGCCCATCTTTTCGCAGGTGCGGCAGACGTAATCCGTGTAGGTCACGCGGGACTCGGTGGGAGCTTTGTCGTAAGCGCCGAACTCGCCCAGATAGACGATGCGGTTATTATCCACGCCCCACTTGCGGGCTTCTTCAAAATCTTTCACGACGGCTGCTTTTTCCTCGTCCGTTCCCCAGGTCACGCCGGAGGTGTTTTTCAATTCCTCGCCGACCCAGCTGGCACCCTGATGGGTAAAGCGCATCGGTTTGTAATAGTGGACCGTCACCAGGATATTGGGATCGTCCGCCGGCAGCTCAAGTGTGTGCAGCAGATTGATGCTGTTCCATTGGGTCGCGCCGATGATGACGGGGCGTTCCGGGTTTTTCTCGCGGATCACGGCCAGAGCGTCTTTGGCGTAAACATTCCACAATTTCGCGTCGAGCTTGTTATGGGGTTCATTCAGCAGCTCAAAAACGACCCGGTTGGAGTAGCTGGTAAATTTGTCGGACATCTGCCGCCAGAAGGAGAGGAAACGCTCCCGGTTGCCTTCGGGATCTTCGCTCATGGCGTTGTACTCGTGCAGATCGAGGATGATCTTCAGGTCGTTCCGCAGGGCGTTGTCCACGATCCAGTCCAGCGTCTTGTACCACTCGTCTTTCATGCGGTAGCCTTCGTCCGCGCTCAGCTGATGGCGGAAGGGATGGATGTTCAGCCGCAGATGGTCGAAGCCGGCTTCTTTGATCTTGGAAAAGTATTCGGCTTTGAAGCGTCTTTGTTCAAAGTTGTTCCAGATCGGGTCATAGCCCAGTACGTTGACCCCGCGTCCCAGTTCCAGCGGAGCCGGGGTCATGGGTGCAAGCTGCAGGGAATCTCCGTCAGCCGCGAAAGCTGTTTCGGTGTGAGCACTGAATAAAAACGCCGCGCACGCTGTGATGACGGCACCGAATTTAATAAAAGAGTTCATATTTTTTAGTTTTGGGTTCAGGGTCTTCTGATGATCAGACGGGGAATCTCGCGCGAAGGCATCCCGTCACGGCTGATGCCGCGCTCCGGAGTCAGCGGAGAAGTCTTGGCTGTTGGAGCCGCGGTCGGCGGTATGATCGGAGAGTTATCGGTTCCGGGCAGCGTGATGCCGCCGGGACTGGACGGAAGTGAATTGCCGCCGCCGGCATCCGTTCCAAAGAGATTTCCGGTGGAGGAGCTGATGTTGACTCTTTCCGAAAGATTCGCGGCCGGAGTGGTATTGGCCGGATTTTGAGAGCCGGAAGAGATCATAGAACGAAAGTCATTGAGACTCTGCTCCCGCTGCTGACGGACAGCGAACGGATTGTCTATCTTGACGGCGGCGGATTTGGAACTGCTGCCGTTGAAGAAGTCCCAGACATTGTTATTGTTATTGCCGGAGGAGGCGGAAAACACCTTGGAATGGATATCGGCATCTTTGCTGAAAGGGGAGTTTTGCGCACCGCTCACGACCCGTTCCGCGGAGCTTTTGGCATTTGCCGCCGAAGCCGCTGAACTTTCACTGTCACTGAGTTTTACCTTGGCTGAGACATCGTTTTTCGCGTTGGCTGCTGCCGCCGCGGCCAGAGCCTCATCTTTATCCTTAGAATCACCGGAATCTCCGTTGATGAACTTGTAGATCAATAGGTTCTTCTTGTCGCCCAGGATGATGGACTCCACGGTCTCGTCTTCCTTTATTTCCTCTTCAGCGTCACGGGTATCTTTCTTTTCCCAAATCTCTTTTTCCGCATCGTCCACGACTTCATCGGGATCCGCGTAGGCCCAGTTTTCCTGGCGGTCGCGTTTTTCCTCCATGCGTTTCTTTTCGGCTTTGGTCATGCGGCGGGGCTTGTTCGCGTTTTGGTACTGACCGCCCAGGATGGGCATATATCCCTGCAGGGAAGTGGAAGCGTCATTGGCGCTTTCCATCAGTTCTTCTTCCTCTTTCACCTCTTTGTGAGGACGGGGCAGGCTGATGCTTCCCGACTCGCTGAAGCGGATCTGACTGCCGGGAGTTCCGCGCAAAGCCTGCGGCTGAGACGACAGAGATTGACCACTGTTCTCGGCAAGGGTTATTTCCCGGTTATAGGGATTGCGGTCTGCCTTTAAACGGGTAATGACCGGTGACAGCAAAGACACCAGAAACAGGATCGCCAGGCTGCAGCCCGCGATCGGCAGCAGCAGTCTGAAAAATTTTGAATTAAAAAAGTTCATAACCTTTTGTTTTCCACAAACAACAACCAAATTCAAATCTAACACACCCTTGGCAAGTTTTCAACCGTATTTTGCCGGGTGCATCCAAAATAGAAGAAAAGAACCACCGATAGACATAAATAAATACAGATAACTGTTTGTTTGATAAAGAGATGTATTGTAATATAGAATAGATTGGTGATCTCTATAGGATATTTTTTAAATTATTTATAATATTCTATTAATTAGATGGATATGATTATTTTTGAATTAAAATTCCGGGGTAATGTGATAATAGGTTGCATTCAAGGGGCGGTTTTGATAAAATCAACCACTTGTGTGGACGCAGGGAGGTCCTGAGTCCGCGGGAGAAAGTATAGAACATTTTCAAAAGAGGTTACTTTGGATCCTGAGATTTGTAAAAAAGCATTGGAGAAGGTTGGCGATGCCAATACTCTCATTAACATTGTCTCGAAACGAGTTCGTCAGTTGAGTTCGGGAAGCCGTCCGCTGTTGACCGGTACGGAAAACATGGGCGCCGCCGACATCGCGATGACGGAGCTGGTGCAGGACAAGCTCTCCTGGGATGAGGCTGATTACAAGAATCTGGCCCCGGTTTATACTGTGAATTTGCGGCGTAAACGCAGAGCTTAGTTTTATCAACATTGGAATCCGGAAGCCGGGTGTGTCATTGATGCCTCCTTCCGGTTTTGTATTTTTTGTGGGAGATATTTTAACCAATTCAAAAGCGCGCCGGGATTACTTCATTCTGGAGACGGTGGAGGCGGGCATTGTCCTGAAGGGGACAGAGGTAAAGTCTCTCCGCGCGGGACGCGGTCAGATCCGGGACGCGTTCGCGAAGATCGAGAACGGTCAGATCAATCTGTATAACGCGCACATTGATGAGTATTCTTTCGGGAACCGTCTGAATCACAATCCGAAGGCAAACCGCCGGCTGCTGTTGCACAAGAGCGAGATCCGCAAGCTGGAGCTGCAGGTGATGGCCAAGGGGACGGCGTTGATCCCGCTGGGGATGTACTGGAAGAAAAACCGGGTGAAGGTCCGCCTGGGGCTTGGCAAAGGCAAGGCGGAGTATGATAAACGAAATGATATCCGGAAACGCGACGCGGAGGAAGAAGTGCGCCGCGCGATGAGTTACCGGCAGAAAAACCGTTAGTTTCTTTTGAGCACAGGCAAACATTATCTTATCACCGGCGGAGCGGGGTTCATCGGATCTCATCTTTCGGAGTATTTGATCGAAAGAGGAAACCGGGTGACGGTCATTGATGATCTGTCCACGGGCAGCGAGGAGAATCTGGCTCAGGTGCGCAAAGAGTCCCGGTTTCATTTTATCCGTTCACGCGTTTCGGAATGCGCGGAGCTGGAGCGCTGTGTTTCGGAGTGCGATATTATTTTTCATCTGGCAGCGGCGGTCGGTGTCAAGCTGGTGGTGGAACGGCCGTTGTATACGATCCACAATAATCTGAAGGAGACGGAGGCCGTTCTGGAGCTGGCTCGGAAGCATGGAAAGACGTTTCTGCTGGCTTCAACTTCGGAGGTTTACGGCAAAAGTTCCAAGGCGCGGTTCGCGGAGTCGGATGATCTGCATATCGGAGCACCGCATTTGGGACGGTGGAGTTATGCCTGTTCCAAGCTGATGGATGAGTTTATGGCGATGGCGTACTGGCATGAGTATGAGACACCGGTCGTGATCACACGTTTGTTCAATATCGTGGGACCGCGCCAGACGGGACGCTACGGGATGGTGCTGCCGCGGTTTGTAAAGGCCGCTCTGGAAAACAAGCCTTTGCCTGTTTATGGCGACGGAACGCAGACGCGCTGTTTCTGTCATGTGACCGATACGATCAAGCTGCTGACCCAGCTGGTGGACGGGAATCCGCCGTTGGGAGTGGGCGAGGTTTTCAATATCGGAACGGATTTGGAGATATCGATCGCTGAGCTGGCCCGCAAGGTGATCGCCTTGACTGGTTCCCGTTCGGAGATTGAGTTCATCCCGTATGAAAAAGCTTACGCGCCGGGATTTCAGGATATGATGCGCCGCAAACCTTCTGTGGAAAAGGTGCTGGCCCGCACCGGCACGAGGCCGGAGATCAAGCTGGATCAGATCATTCTGGATATCGCCCATTCAATGGGGATGCGCTGAGTATGGGCGGCATCAAGCGTTCAGTTCCCACCCGAAAAAGTCTTCAACAAGAAATTTCATCTTTGCCGGAATTTCCCTATCGTGAAACAGCGGAAAAGCTCTTGGCCTGGTTCAGACCGGAGGCTCGTCCCATGCCCTGGCGCGAGCTTAAACCTGATGGAACTCCGTATTCCGCTTACAGCATCTGGATCTCGGAAAGCATGCTCCAGCAAACGCAGGTCGCTACGGTGATCCCGTACTGGAAGCGCTGGATGGAACGCTGGCCGGACGCTGCGACTCTGGCTCAGGCGACGGAGCAGGAGGTGATGAAGATGTGGGAAGGGCTGGGCTATTATAACCGGGCGCGCAATCTTCTCAAAGCGGCTCAGGCGATCGTGACACGGTTCAATGGCAAGTTTCCCACAGAGCACTCGGAGCTGCTGACTCTGCCGGGCATCGGCCCTTATACCGCCGGGGCGATATGCAGTATCGCTTTCAATCAGCCGCGGCCGATCGTGGACGGCAATGTGGTGCGTGTGCTTTGCCGCCTGTTGACGATCACGTTTGAACAGGTCCCCTCGGAATTGAAATCACGTGACCTGCTTTGGAAGATCAGCACGGAACTGGTCTGCCGTGCGGCCGAGAGCGATCATCCGCGCGCGTGTTCTTATTTCAATCAGGCGATGATGGACTTAGGAGCGACGATCTGCACTCCGCAGAATCCTTCCTGTTTGCTGTGTCCTCTGAACGCGTTGTGCAAGGCTTGCGCCGAAGGTTCACAGGCGCTTTACCCCTTCAAAAAGAATCTCTCCCAGACGATCCGACGGGAGGATATCGCCGTGTTTGTGAAAGATGAACAGGGACGCGTTTTGATGGAACGCCGTTCCGAGGAGAGCCGCAATCAGGGATTCTGGCAGATGCCGCTGGCAGAGGATACCGATCACGAAAAAGCGGTCGCGTATTTTCGCAAAAAACACATCCGGCTGGAAGAAAAACAGCTTACCCAATTAAAGCACGCCATCACGAAATACCAGATCACTGTCAAACTGTATCACGGACAAACAGACGTGAAATTCAAGGAGAAAAAGGATCTTCGCTTTGTCACAGCGGAAGAGCTGGAACAGCTTCCCGTGACGGCTTCGCACTGCAAACTGCTGCGATTCCTTCAGAAGAAGGGCTTGTGATCAGACAAACTTGCCCGGATTCATGATCCCGTTGGGATCAAGAGCTTGTTTTACGCGCCGGTGCAGTTCACGCTCTTCGGATGATGTTCCCATTTTCCACCAGGGCAGCTTGGCCAAACCGATCCCGTGTTCACCGGTGATCTTGCCATCCCATTCGATGACTTTGCGGAAGAGCTCATCCACCGCATTTTTGCCGGCTTCCAGCTGTTGAGGATCATCGGGAACGACCATGACATTGGTGTGGATATTCCCATCGCCGGCATGACCGAAACAAGCCACGGGGACACCGTATTTCTTTTGAAGCTGATCGGTGAAAACGAAAAACTCCTCCAGTTTGCCGCGGGGGATGACGATGTCGTTATTCAGCTTTTTCAATCCTGTATCCTTCAGGCCGTAGGAAAATTCACGGCGGACATCCCAAATCGCTTCGCATTCGATTGCGCCGTTGGCTGTTTGCAATGAAAGGGTGTGAGCATTCCGCAGGATATTTGCGAGCTGTTCAGCCTCACTACGCACACTGTTCTCCTGGCCGTCCAGTTCCAGAATGAGATGTGCTTTCGAGCCATTGAAAATGGGGTTGCCGGTGCGTTTCCAGGCGGCTTCCAGTGTGAAGGCATCGCCCAGTTCCATCGCGCTGGGCAGGAATCCGGTTGCGAATATCTTTTGAATGGCGGCCGCGGCATCCGGCATGGACGAGAACCCTGCGGAAAGACAGGAACGAAACGGCGGCAGGGGAATTACTTTGAGAATGATTTCGGTGACAACACCCAGCAGACCTTCAGCGCCGACAAAGAAACGGCACAGGTCGAAACCGGTCTTGTTTTTGTGGGTGCGTCCGCCTGTTTTGCAGATGGTGCCGTCCGGCAGGACGACTGTCAGTCCGAGGATGTAATCACGGGTGACTCCGTATTTCAAACAACGGGGACCGCCGGCATTGGTAGAGACATTGCCGCCAATGGAGCTTTCAGCACGTCCGGCGGGATCAGGCGGGTAGAAAAGCCCCAGCGCCTCCACCTGCTCCTGAAGCTGAGCGGTGATCACGCCCGGCTGGGTCACGACAACGAAATCGGCAGGGTTGATCTCCAGGATCTTGTTCATGCGCTCCACACTCAGAACGATACCGCCTTGGGCCGGGACCGCGCCGCCGCAGTAGCCGACACCGGCACCGCGCGGAGTGACCGGGATCTGATGCCGGTTCGCAAAACGGAGGATCTTTGAAACTTCCTCGGTCGTGCGGGGAAGCGCGACCGCGCACGGCATAGAAAAGCCGGGCTGCCATTTGTCTTTGGCGCAGCGTGTGAGTTCCGCCTCATCGAAGGTGAGGACACCTTCGGGCAAGCTCTGCTGAAGTTCTGAAAATGAAGAGCGATCCATTGTTGTACAAAATTCAGAAATAGATTCCTGTGAAAAACTTCCCCCTTGTTGGGGCGCTCCGGCCATTATGTCAGAGAGACGGCTGAAAGGAAAGGATGGATTTTGGAGACAGAGAATGATGGAAAATTTGTTTTATTCATTGATACAGCGACAGCGAAGTGATACCTTCTCTTTACATTGTATCAATTACACTGTGCAGTGATGAAATCACTGTTTGATAAGAGCAAAAGGGTAGATGTTATGAGTAAATTAGTAGCTTATTTTTCTGCTTCCGGCGTGACGGAAGCCAAGGCCAAAGAACTTGCGGCACTGGTCGGGGCCGATCTTTATGAAATAAAACCGGCGGAGATCTATACCGACGCGGATCTGAACTGGCAGAACAGAAACAGCAGAAGCTCCGTGGAGATGCGGGACAAAAACTCCCGTCCGGCACTGGCGGTCACGACCGGAGATTTCTCGAAGTACGAAAAAATCTATATTGGATTCCCGATCTGGTGGTACACGGCTCCCACGATCATCAATACGTTCCTGGAAACTTTTGATTTCAAAGGCAAGAAGATCGTCCTGTTCGCTACGTCCGGCGGAAGCGGCATCGACAGAGCGGTGAAGGATCTTTCCGCTCAGTATCCGCATTTAGATATCGGCGGCGGCAAGCTGATGAACGGCAAAGCAACAGATATCGCTTAAAAAATATCATTAAGCATTCATTACCTTATATTTATATTATTTTTCAATTAAGTTTCAATATGTATCAATAGGATATATTTTATATTGATACATATTGATTTCTGATATTTCTATAACTGATTGATTATAAATATAATAAGTATTCTTTTGATATCTTTTGAGAAATTTTCTTCTTATTCAGGATAAGTCTTTGAAAATAAGAAGTATTTAGAAGAATTAGACGGCTAAAAGTGCAAAAAAATGGCTCCAAAGGTAGGGCTCGAACCTACAACCCATCGGTTAACAGCCGATTGCTCTACCATTGAGCTACTTTGGAACCAGGTCGCTTACGCGCTCTCACGCGTAACGGGAGTCAACTTTAGCAGATGTTGAAAGTTTTGCAATAAAAAAACAGGAAGAAAGTGTAATTTGTTGAAAACGCGGTATGTGGCCGGACAGAGGTTTATTTGCGGGAAGAGCTTGTCTCAGAGGAGAGTTTGGAGTATGATCGGGGTGGTATGGATGTTAAAAATTTGAATGAAGTTCCTGCTTTTGTAACCAAAGATACATCGGAGATCCGGGAAATCATGGCATATCGCAATTCCGGGATCCGAAATCAAAGTCTGGCGGAGGCTCGTCTTTATCCCGGTCAGTCCACCGAGGAGCATTATCATCCAAAATCTGAGGAAATCTATTATATCACTCACGGACAGGGAAGGATCTGTGTGAACGGCGAGTGCCGTGATGTAGGCGTGGGTGATGCCATCGGGATGCGTCCCGGTGATCGTCACAGGATCTGGAATACCGGCACGGAGGTCCTGCGGTTTTTGTGCTGCTGCGCGCCGTGTTATGAGCATGAGGATACGATCATGACGGAAGCGACGAATGCTGTGGAAAAGTAACAACCGGTTCATGAACAATTTTTAAAAGGAAAACTATGTTGAAAGAATTATTGAAGAAATGGAATCCTGTTTGCCGCTGTGTTTGTATGCTGGCGGCAGTTGTCGGGTTAGCAATGACGGTACAGGCACAGATGCCTCAGCCACCGGGTCAGGTCAAGGAAGGTGAGAAAGCTGTCAATGAGGCTTACCTCTTTGCCCACATGATGGATGGGGATTACTGGCGGCTGTATTACAGTGTGAGCCTGGATGGTCTGCACTGGCACCAGCTCAATGGCGGAAAACGTGTCTTTGAGGAATACCGGGGACACTCGGATATCTGCAAAGGCCATGATGGCCGTTATTATCTGGTGGGCAACAGCGGGGATGACCGCCCGGATATCCACTTCTGGGTATCAGATGATCTGATCACCTGGAAGCACTACAGCGAGTATCGGCCGGATTTGAAATCCATTCCGGATTATCCGACCGTGATGATGCGGATCGGCGCGCCCAAGATGTATTTTGACAAGGCAAGCGGTCAGTATATCGTCACCTGGCATACGACGCACGATCTGGGCAAGACCGATCTGCCGGAGCCTTACTGGGCCGGGCAGCGGACGATCTACGCGCTGAGCAAAGATTTGAAGACTTTCTCCGAACCGCCGAAGAAGCTCTTCTATAATTGGGATATGGCCACGATCGATGTCAGTGTGCGCCATGTGGGGGATTCCTACTACGCGATCTTGAAGGATGAACGCTATCCCACATTGGATTGGGTAACGGGCAAGACCATCCGCATCTGCAAGAGCAAAAATCTGACCGGCCCCTACAGTGAACCGGGAGAGCCGCTCAGCCCCAGTTTTCGTGAAGCACCCATGCTGATTCCGTCACCCAACGGCAAGGCTTGGTATCTCTACTATGAACAATATCCCGGCGTTTCCTATGGCCTCTCCGTGACGGACGATCTGGACGGTAAATGGTTCCAGGTTGCCGGCAAACAGAGACCGGATTGGGATCGCTATACGATGCCGGATAAGGTACGTCATGGCTGTATGCTTCCTATTTCCAAAAAGGAGTATGATGCTTTGAGCGCCGCGTTCCCGGAGAAGAAAGACGAAACGAAAACCGGAAAATAACAAGCGGAAATTTTAAATCAAATCAATTATAATAAAAAACGAGATGAAAAAACATAAATTTTGGATGAGTCTGCTGACCGTTGGCATGCTGACGGCAGGGAGTTTTGATCTCCGGGCTGTGGATACGATGAGTGACACCTGGGCCGCGGAAGACGCGCTGGGACGTACCTTGCCTTTGGAGGATACGGCACCGGCACCACGTGATGGAAAATATGTCGGTGTGTTTTATTACATCTGGCATGGTGCGCATAACGGTCCGATGCCGGCAGGGCAGGGGATTGTTCCGATAGATCAGGTGGATCCGAATTGTCCTTATGATAATTCCCTGATCCTGCTGGATCCGCCGGGACAGCGCAAATGGGGTCCACGCCATGCTTATCATCATTGGGGGCAATCTCTCTACGGTTATTATGTGGCGGATGATGAATGGGTGATCCGTCATAACGCACAGCTTTTGGCAGATGCCGGAGTAGATGTTATCATTTTTGATGTGACGAACGCGCTGCACTATCATGATATTTATATGAATCTGCTGAGGATCTACGCGGATATCCGCGCCCACGGCGGAAAAACTCCGGCGGTCTCTTTCCTGACCAACACAAGTCATGCCGATGTGGTGAACGCGCTGTACCGGGATCTGTATTCCAAAGGATTGTACAAGGATCTTTGGTTTTATTGGAAAGGCAAACCGCTGATGATGTCCAAAGATGACGGTCTGTCGGATGAAGTAAAGAACTTCTTCACACTGCGCCGTTCCTGGGCATGGAGCAAAGATGGTGACGGCGAGAAGTGGTTCAAAGATGGCCACGATGCCTGGCCCTGGCTGGATCACACGCCACAGGCTTATGGCTGGCACGAGTCCCCGGACAAACCGGAGCAGATAGTCGTTTCCACGGCGGAGCATCCCAACAGTGATCGGGGCAAGAGTTTTCATGACGGCAGCAATCCTCAGCCGCACCGCACGGAGCTGGGACTTTACTTTGCCGAACAATGGAAACGTGCCCTGGAAGTGGATCCTGAATTTGTTTTTGTAACACAGTGGAACGAATGGATCGCCATGCGCTTTGTGCATAATGATATCCCGTTCTGGAAGGAATACGCCGGTGAACGTCTGAGCGATCCGGAAGGGATCTTTGTGGATGTCTATAACATGGAATACAACCGCGACATCGAACCGATGACAGGCGGTTTTGGGGATAACTACTACTATCAGCTGTGCAGCAATATCCGCAAGTTCAAAGGAGTGCGCCCTTTGCCGGAGGCCTCCGCCAATAAACCTGGCAACTGGAAAGCGGACAACTGGGATGATGTTTTGCCTCTGTATAATGACGATCAAGGCGACACATTCCATCGCAATCACCGTGCCTATGGTCCCAGATTGGGAACGTATGTGAATGACTCCGGTCGCAATGATATCGTGCGCAGCAAGGTGGCTCTGGCCGGGAAGAAAATCTACTTCATGGCCGAGACAGCAGAACCGCTGACGAAGGCGATAGACTCCAAATGGATGAACTTATGGCTGACGGTCGAAAACACGGAGCAGCCGCAGTGGCACGGCATACAGTATCGTGTGACGGTGGACGCGAAGGGAAAGACCGCGCTGTTCCATTCTTACAGTGCCGAGACAGCATCCAACTGGCAGCAGACTGGCAAAGGAACTTGCACCGTAAAGGATAACCGGATCGTGTTCGGTCTGCCGGTGAGTTTGCTCAAGGCGAAAAACGGCGAAAAGCTGCGTTTGCGCTTCAAGTGGTCGGATAATATGCAGAATGAAAACAACCCGATCGACTGGATCATCAACGGCGATGCGGCGCCCAATGGACGCGCGCTCTATCGCTGGGTCGAGAAATAATTGAACAAATAAAAGGGAAGGCCGCATATCTGTTACAAACGGCCTTCCATTTTTGACTTTGAATGATATGCGGGCTTATGCGATAACCGGCGGGATCGGAATGGGGAAATCCATGGCGGCTGAGTGGCTGAAGGATCACGGGATACCTGTGATCGACAGTGATGATCTGGCGCGGGATGTCGTGCGGCCGGGAGAACCTGGCTTGCAAAAGCTGGTGGATCATTTTGGAGAAGGAATACTCTGTCCTGACGGAACATTGAATCGACCGGCTGTCGCGAAAATCGTTTTTCAGGATACGGCTGCCCGCAAATTCCTGGAGCAGACTTTACATCCGCTGATCCGTGAACGCTGGCTTCATTGGAAACAACAATGCGAAAAAGAAGGTGAAGCGGTTTGTGTGGTGATCATACCGCTGCTTTTTGAAACCGGGATGGAATCCGATTTTGACGCAGTGATCTGTCTGGCGACAACACCGGAGATACAGCGTCAGCGTCTGCTGAAGCGGGGCATGAGCGAGGAAGATATTCACCGCCGTATCATGAACCAGTGGCCAATCGAGGAAAAAATGCGCCGTTCACAATTTGTTGTGGAGAATAACGGAACACCTCAGGAAATGGCAAAGCAGCTTGAGAAGATTTTTCTCAAGCAAGATTGATCTTCGCTTTTCCGTCGCGAGAGATCAACACCCCGTTTTTTACATCGAAAAGATTCGTGTCCCTCATAAACACGATATAGCATCGGGTCACCGGGAGTTTGTATATCGATTCCAGCGCATAAGTATAGAGACGCACTTGCGGAAGATAGGATTTGATCTTGCTCTGAATGTTGTCCGCGGTGATTTGATCTGATTTATAATCCAACAGCCAGATCTCGTTTTCATCTATCATCATCAAGTCGATCACGCCCTGAATGACGAGCGTTTCATCTGTTCCTTCAATGCCGGATTCGATCCCCATGCCGGTGAATTGTTCCGCAGTCAGGCGGATAGAGAAAGAGACTTCACGCTGAACATATTCCCATTTGCGCAGGATATCTTTGGCCAGATCCGTCTGCCAGAACCGGGATATTTCCTCAGCTGAAATGGAGGAAGCAACCTCTTCGGTCAACAGCCCCGTTTCCGTGAGATAGTGGATCATATCGTTGTAGAAATCCGATCCGGGCGGTTCATCCGCGTATTCAGGTTTCATTTGCAGATGCTCCAGCACGGCGTGATACGCGATGCCCCGACGGATAGGATCTTCATCCATTGGCGGTTTAGTTACCGTTTTTTTGATGAATTTCTTCTTTGAATAATTCTGTCTTTGTTTGCGCAGATTTGCTTCCAGCTTCAGACCTGTGATCGAGTTCTTGGAGGGGATATCCACCACTTGCCGGTAGGGATATCTCCAATTTCTTATACTCATGGCACGCTCAATGTCTTCCTTGGAAACAGGCTCCTTGTGGAATTCATCATCCTCATCAGTCAAATCAGGAGCGGCTTTATCCATGTACGAATGAAGCTCGACCACGAACTCAACGGAAGGATCAGACATTGTTTTGAAGACATTTTTTTCAGCAGCGATCTTATCTTTTGCACCGCTTGCAATGTCGTAAAAATTCTGTGCAAATGCCTCAAAGCATGAAACTGCATCACATTTGCATTTGCTGTTTACCCACGGCAGGATCCATCCCATATAGCTTCGGGCATCGTCAGACTTTGTATTCAGGAATTTTAAAGGTTCAAACTTGCCATCTTTCATCTTGATATCAAACGAACCGGTGATGATCAGATGTTCCTCAGCACGGGTCAGCGCCACATAGAGCATACGCAATTCTTCCATGCGGGTCTCACGCTCCTCGATTTGCTTATATACCCAGGACCCCATGTTTTCATTTTTGACGGGATAACCGTCTTTTTGAGAACAAGACTGGCAAATGATGCCCATTTCACGGTCAATGGAAACGGGAATCTTATTTGAGTTTTTGAAAAAATCTTTATTGGTGTTGACCAGAAAAACGACGGGAAATTCCAGACCTTTGCTTTTATGAATAGTGCGGATCTGAACGGCATCCGCGCCGTCACATGAATTCGCACTGGTGATTTCATTCTTTTCACATTCCTGAAAGACGCGTGTATAATCCAGAAAACGGCGCGCACTTTGACGGCGCAGCGGATCAAAATCTTCCGCCATGACCAGCAGTCGACGGATATTCTTGATTTTTTGATCTGCCAGCGGCTGCCCCATGATCGCGTCTTCATAATGAGAATTGAGCAGTATCTCTTCCAGCAGTTGTGATGCCGGCAAAAGGCGAAGGCGTTCGCGCCAATGGAAAAATTCTTTGAGGAAATGCTCGATTTTTTTTCGGATGCCTTCGCTGAGATTCGGATCAGGATGATCCAGCAATTTAAAGAAATTTTCACTGAGAGGTGCCTCGCCCAGTGACTGACGAAGCTCCATCAGCTCATTCAGATCCAAGTCAATAAAAGGGGAACACAGCAGACCGGCTAAAGGAATATCCTGCCGAGGATTGTCCAGCAGTGTGAGGAGATTGAGCAAATCGACGATCTCCACGCATTCAAACAGCGAGATGCCTGGCGCGTTGATGGGAATGCCCCTGCGCTCAAATTCACGGATAAAGATGGGTGCTATATTTGAGATACCGCTCCGGCAGAGCAGGACGAATTCGCTCCATTTTCTCTCACGGAGTTGCCCATCATCACCGACCGTGAGTTCCTGTTTCATCTTGAGCAGATGATCTGCCACCATGATGGCTTCTTTCTCGACCGTAGTCAGCTCAAGTGTATCCGCGTTTCCGCCATCATATTGTACATCATCGGTGTCCTGCTCCTGGCCGCTTTGTTTTATTTTGCAATTATAAAGCAGCTGGATCCTGGGTTCTTTGGATTCCTTCTTTTTCTTTTGCGGGATCAGCTTGGAGGTTTCATCAAAATCAACATCACCATGCATGATTTCCGAAAAGAGATCATTGATGAAGTGAATGATGTCCGGTTGGCTGCGGTAATTCTCATTGAGATGACACAGCTTCCATCCCTCCATTTCATTGGAAGCTGTTTCTTCATATCCGCGGAAAATCTCCGGCGCGGCAAAACGGAAACGGTAGATGCTCTGCTTGACATCACCCACGAGGAACCGGTTTCCTTGTTCTATCCTTTTGATGATCGTGTCCTGGATGGGGTCGATGTCCTGAAATTCATCCACAAAAATCATTTTGTAACGATCCTGGATGCTTTTCCGGATCTCTTCATTTTCCAGTACCTTGGAGGCGAATTGAAGCTGATCTGTAAAAGTGATCCCTTTGTAGAAATGTTTTTGTCGTCTGAATTCCTTTTCAAATTTCTGTGTGAACTGGAATAGCTGGGTGATGATCCAGCGTGTATTATCCCAGTCTTCTTTTATATTTTTGAAAAATGAGTGATAACTTTTCAGTTCATTGTATTGCTCTTTTTTGAATGCTTTTTCAAAAATTTCAGAAAGGGAATCGATTGTTTTCAGAAATTCTATCTGATTCTCGCGTGTGGGATTTTTGAGAAGTTTGTGGATATGGGGTGAGATTTCCTTTAGCGGATCTTTCTTGGCTTTTTTCTTGAACGATTCCGGATTATCCAAGATCTTTTCCAATTTCGGAATCAATTCGCCAGTGTATTTTTCTGTTCCGAAGAAATTGTCCAGCCAGTGATCGGGAGTTTCAGACTCGGCTCTTTTTACCTGTTGTGCTATCCATGCCTCCGGATTGGGCTGTGATTGGGCATAATCGTAAATCGTGAAAATAATGTTTTGCAGAGCCTCCACATTGTTTTCGAGATAGTGCCGCAGATAGGTAACAGGGTTGCTTCTGTCTATGCTTCCATCCTCATTTTTTTTGTCATGCTTATAGTATTCCCGGATGACGATCCGAAAGGCGTTTCTTTTCAGTCGGAAGGTGGTCGCGTCATCCAGACTGCGAACATGAAGTCCCGGTTTGTCAATGTAATCGCGGAAGATATCGAAATGCTCCCGGATGAGTCGAACGCAGAATCCGTGAATAGTGGAGATATGCCCGTCATCCAGATAGGTGAGTTCCAGTTCCAGTCGGTTTTCTTCCTTACGATTTCTGGCCGCTACAGCTTTATCTATTTCCTCACACAGGCGATCGCGGATGCGTGTTCGCATTTCTGTGGCCGCATCTTTCATGAAAGTGATCATGAGGATATTCTCCATGCTGACTTCATTTTTCAGCACTCGATCCAGACAGCGTTCCACCAGAACACGCGTTTTACCGCTGCCGGCTCCGGCGGAGACGATCACATTTCCTTCCGCTTCGATCGCTTTTTTCTGACTTGCGTTGAATTCCATGTTCGGAAATAGAAATCCGCAGATAACATCACAGCTATCTGCGGATCTCGTAATGGTGATTTATTTCACTTCTTTATCGTTGAGCAGTACTTTTTCAAACTGCTCCAGTGTCGGATTGGACTTGAACTGGATATCCACACCGGCAGGCGCGCTGTAATGAATGTCCAGTGTCCGGTCATTGATCTTCCAGCGAACACTGATCACACCTTTTGTGGTGGCGAATTTGCCTTCAGCCCAGCTGAGATCATAGATCCGTGGACTCAGCTCAACGGTCTCAGCCGCCGGAGCGGTCGGTATGATGCCCAGCACAACGCGCGGCAGAAAACGGCTCGGCGCGGATGACCACGCGTGACAGTGACTGCGTGTCGGGAATTTGGGGATCGTTGTACCGCCGGGGAAGCTCTCCCAGACGGTAGTGGAACCGATCTCCAGCATCGGCAGATAATTCTTGTAGATATCCTTAATGATCACATCCTGATAACCGTATTTCTCCAGCATTTCATACAGATAGAGCACGGCGAAAGGCGAACCGATCTTCACCATATTGGCGGGCGGATTCAGCACGTTATTGATGGCGGCTGTCTGATTGGCCGGATCGCAAATATCATAGAGCAGCGAGAGGAAGCTCGTATGCTGACAGATGCTGGGGCTGATCTTTCCATCATTGTGGATGGAATCCGGATAGGACTGTTTTTCACTGTTCCAAAGTTTATTGATCGCTTTGACCAGCTGCCCGCGTGTCACGCGCATCCATTTGTCTTCATCACATCCTCCGATAGCAGCGGAGAGATTCAACGCGGCATCGAGTGCACCCACCATGAACATGCTGTTATGAATAACTGTATTGGGACCTTGGTCGGCACCGGACCAGTCGAACATATTCCAGAAAGGTCCGCTGAACAGACCATCTTCATTGATGTATTTGGCGGCATTCTTCAGATTCTTCAGCGCATAGGGCAGATATTCTTTGACGAATTCCTTGTCCCCGGTCTGCCAATAGTAATCCCAGACGGAAATGCCCCAGAGGAAACTCCAGGCCGGCAGCAGCGTATCCCAGCAGCTGGGTGTCTGACATCCGGCGAAGGGATAATGTTCCATGGACTGTGCCGTGATATTGATACAGCGTTTGGCCAGATCTTCCGCGCCGAACACACCGTATCCGAACAGGGATTCATTGCGTGCGTCACCGACCCAGTGAGTCTGCTCATAGAGCGGACAATCCGTGTAGGTGTCTTCCATGCACAGTTTCAGCGTGCGGCTGGAGATTTCCCAGATCTTTGTCAGTTGAGAATCACTGCAGGCAAAGGAGCCTTGATAATTCACGGGGTAGGTGGATTCGATCAGATGGAAATTCTGGATCTCCACCGGTGCGGTCATATTGCGCAGGGTCAGGAAAATATAACGTCCGCTGCGGCGCTTGAAGGAGGTCATTTCATTCATTCCTTCTTTGGTGATGTAGCGCATCCCGTTTCGATTTTCGCGCGGGGTCTGCACTTCACCCGTCTTGGCGATGTATTCCAGCTGGACAACATCCAGCACCGTTCCGGCAGGTGCTTTCAGACGGAAACTGTAATAACCGCAGCTTTGTTCGCCCAGATCGTAGAGCAGCTGCACATCACCCCGTTCATCGGGTGTCACCACTGTGGTCAGCGCGTTGTCGTGGATCAGTCCGGCCGGATTTTTCACCAGTCTGGAGGCATCCTGATCAATGATCTCGCGGTCATAGAATTCCCAATAGAAATCCTGCAGCAGCATTTGATTGGAGGCATAGTTGGCCAGACGGTCTTTGTTCTTTGCCAGAAACTCATCCGCGGTTTTCACCTTCAGCAGCTCTGCCATTTTTTCACCATAGATTTTGTTTTTCTGACTGATCTCCGGCAGCGGCTTGGTGTAGTCATTGGTGGAGTAGTAGCATTCCGGGAAGTGGACATAAGTCCACGGATTTTCATAGCCCGGCTTCAGCGGATTGATCAGTTTGAATCCGTCTGTTTTACCGCGGAAGCGGAGCGTCTTTTCCCGGTCGTGTCCCGAAATATTGGCAGAGAACGCGCTGATCAGATGTTTGCCGGCTTCCAGTTTGATCTTGCCGCTGCGTTCCGTTCCGTCCACAGCGACCCGGAATCTTTCCGCGCCTCGGATATCACCGGTGTGCAGATCTATCTCGCAAGGTTTCGCGTTTTCCAGAATGGTGATCATGCCGCCGGCCATACTGGTCGTGTGATTGGCTTCAATAAAACCGGGATAGTTTTGCTGGGTCGGCTGGATGCAGAAATTCAGTCCC
>Ga0310696_10002881_pt1 | contig 22129 bp, 19 predicted proteins | sample AusTroGonzalo_MG_4_FD_203885 | JGI IMG/M metagenome (GOLD analysis project Ga0310696, IMG submission 203885) | Bovine rumen microbial communities from tropical cattle in Woodstock, Queensland, Australia - Gonzalo_02 (v2) (version 2) | ecosystem: Host-associated > Mammals > Digestive system >...
GTAATGTTCGACTTGCCGCACCCGTTAGGGCCCACGACGGCGGTAAGGCCCTTCGTGGGGAAGTTGATTTCTGTCCTCTGGGCAAAGGACTTGAATCCAAAAATCTTAAGCTTTGTAATCTGCACTAGTAAGAAAGATAGTATTTAGACTGTAAAAATGGGCTGGCCTACTTCGTTTGCAAGTGCGTGGAACCATCTTCGTTCTCGGTCAATACCAGGTAGACGCTGCCGCCAACAAATTCGAAATCACCCTTTTGCACAACAGGGTCCGCCGTAGAAACTGAGCAAAGTTCACGCTTTCTATCAATATTCTCCGCTACGACCTCATTGGAAGATTTAGCAAGGACATACCCGTGAGGCGCTCCCTCTAAAATAACACCGCATTCGTACTGGTACAGTTCCCAGCCGGCGTACTTGATCTGGACATTGAACGTTCCCACAAAGTCGGCCTCGAAAACGCGGCTGCGTTCACCCGGCTCAAGCGAATCTTGCACCCACGGAATCACGGAGGAACCGTCCTCGGATATGATATCGAGCCCGATAAACACATGGCTTGTTCTGTTCTCTATCTGAAGCCTGGTCGAGGTATCGGTAAACCAGTGGCTGAGGCAGCCCGAAAGGACTGTACAGCAGGCAAGCATCGCGACAAGGGCAAGCAATTTAAAAGACGTTCTCATCACTTGCCTCCTTCGTTACCGGCCTTCTCGTAGCGGATGCCCTTCGCCGTAATCGTCTTTGTCGACTCGCCTGCAGGCGCGGTGAGCGGCATAGTCGAAGAACCCTTGTCCGGAGTGTTCTTACGCTTGACCTGTTGCGTTTCGAGCGGAGCGGCCTGGCGACCCTTCTTCGCGAACAGCATGTCGTTCAGGGACTCTATATTGAAATGGATTTCGGCAATCCAGGTGCCCCTAGCATGGAACAGGTGGTCGTACTCGTTCGCGGCATTGTAGCCTATGCGCAAAATGGCAAGGTCGACGGCCCATCCGAACATCAGGTCGTCCCAGTCGTCTGCCACGGCACGCCGGCGAAGGCAGGTCATTTCAATGGAGAAAAAGCGCGAGGGGTCCGGGTAGAACTTCAGTGCGGCGGAATGGAAACCGTCATCGGGGAAATCGTAGGAGACCTCTGCGTAAAGGCGCTGGGCCCACAGGTTCTGTTCCCAGTTCACGCGGACAAAGTCATCGTCAAAGCCGTCAAGTTCGCGCTTGTAAAAGGTCGCATCGATATTGGGCATGTACGTCCAGAGCCCCGAGGAAGCCCCGCCAAACACGGCACGATCTTCCAGGTTGAGTGCAAGCCTGAACATGCGGAAGTGCGTGCGGTGGAACTGCGCCTGCGCGCTCACGCGGCCAAAGCGCAAGTTGGCCCAGGAGTAAAGCAGCGAGTCGTTCTCGTGAGGGAATACCTTACCCACGAACTCCACGTTCTGGTGCTGCATACCGAGGGCGACGGAATAGTTCACATCCGCGTTCGTGTACGCGACACCCCAGGTGGTCACCGAGCGCACGAGCCCGAAGTCCGTATATTGCGGGAACAGCAAGAAATCCTCGCCGTCCCAGCCGGAACGCTCGAACCACAGCATGGCGCTCATGAAGCTGTTGTCGCCCAGCGGGTAAGAGGACATGCCCGCAATGTGATGACGGAAGGCAAAACCCTCGTGCTCGCCATACATGCTTTTGAGAGGAATCTGGGTCGAAACCGGCGTGTAGATGAAACCGATGTCGAAGAACGAGGCCTTCCCGTACAGCAGCTGGTCGCCAATATCGCGCAACTGGTCGTCGCGGGTCCAGAACCCACCCATGGCAAGCGTTTCCACGTCGATGGCATCGGCCATAACAGTCGGCGCCACAAGCGGAATCGAGAGGAGGGCAATCTTTACAAAACGGGAAAAACTCATATTTTCAAATATACAAAAGGCTAATTAAAATACAACCAGGTCATTCTTGTGTATAAGTTCGTCGGGCACGTTCTTGCCCAGAATCTCGTGGACCTGGGCAGTTTTCTTGCGGAGTACAAGCTTGAGCGTCTCGCTGTCGAAGCCGGCGACACCGCGGGCCACGGCATTCTTCTGCTCGTCAAGAACCTCGATGAGGTCGCCCTTGTCGAAGTGCTTGTTCACAGCGATCACCCCCACGGGCAGCAGGCTCGAGTGCTTTTCGCGAAGGGCCTTTGCCCCTCCGGCATCCACCATCACGCTGCCGCGCGGCGTGGTAACAAAGCTGAGCCAGCGCTGGCGACTGTTCAATTTCTTCTTGGAACCCGCAAAGAGCGTTCCCTTCGCATTCTCGAAAAGCACCTGGTGCGGCAGGACCTTCATGCCGTTTGCAAGGAAAGCGTTCGCCCCGCTCTTGGTCACGTTCCTGATGGCCTCGAGTTTGCTGCGCATGCCGCCGGTACTTACCGCAGAACCCGCCTCGCCGGGCTTGCCCGCAAGCGCAAGAATCGCAGGGGTAATCTCGGGCACAAAGTGCAATAGACGCGCATTGGGGTTCTTCTTCGGGTTGTCGTCGAACAGGCCGTCCTCGTCGGTGAAAATCAGCAGCAGGTCAGCATCCAGGAAGAGCGCCACGTCGCTCGAAAGCTTATCGTTGTCGCCCACCTTGATTTCGGAAACGGCCAGCGAGTCGTTCTCGTTTATGATGGGGACAATCTTGCGTGCGAGCATTGCCTTGATGGTGTTTTGCAGGTTCTTGTAACGCCCGCGGTCGCGGAAGTCGTCTGCCGAAAGGAGAATCTGGCCCACGGCGAGGTCCACCCAGCGGAACATTTCGCGGTAGGTGTACATGAGGTCGATCTGGCCCACGGCGGCGCAGGCCTGCTTTTCGGCAATAACGGTCGGCTTCTGTTTGTAACCGAGTTCCGCCATGCCGGTACCCACGGCACCGCTTGTCACAATCACGACTTCCTTCCCCGCTTCCATGAGGCGTGCCACGGAATCGGCAAGTTTCTGTATGTAGCGGGTGCGCACGCCACCCTTCTCGGAATCCACCAGAATGCGCGAGCCAATCTTTACCACAATGCGGCGCGCTTCGTCCAGGATGTTCTTACGTAATTCACTCATTTTTTTCTCTTCAGATTCTTCGACTACGAAACTACGTTTCTCCGCTCAGAATGACACAACCTTCATCGACAGACCAGCAGCCTGATCGCGTCGAGGCGGAGTTGCGGGTTCGCGACAATCTTCTTGCGGTCGCTCACGTTCTTGCGGAGCTGGGCCAATTCCGCGTTGTTCCCCGCCTTGCCACGCATGGTAAGCAAGTGGTTCATGCGCTGGTATTCCTGCTCGGAACGGACCTCCACGGCGGCGGCAGCCTTGTCGGCATATTCCTTCGCAAAGCCGGCGACGTTCCTCTTCGCAATGGCAAGCCCTTCCTTCGCGAAATAGCGCAGGGTGGCATCGACGGCCTTGTTGCCCTGCGGCACGTTCACGTCGCGAAGTTCGGACTTTGCGAGGGCCTCCAAGTGTTCGGACTGGTCCACACCCGAAGCATCTACGAGCGTACACACGTAGCGCGGGCCAACGATATCGGACACGCCCCATTCTTCGGGCACGGGCAGTTCCACCACGAAGTTGTACTGCATCATGAGCCCGCGCAGTCCGGAATTCGGCCAGATGCTGCAGGCGACAGTCCCGTGGTTCACGCCCGTCTCGTAGTCGATGGTGCCCTGCGCCAGCGGGTGCTCGAGGCTCAGGAAATCCACCTCGTCGTGGAGCATGGCCACGCCGCGCTCGAACGTCGCAGTAAGGCAGATATTGTCGGAACCCTGCTCGTCTTCCTCGTTCTGCGCGGCAATCATTCCGCGGCTGGGCATACCGGCAACGGAACCGTCCTCAATTTGCGGGCCCTGCGTAATCACGCAACAGCCCTCGATGGCACTGTTGTCCACATCGAGCCCGCGGGCATGCAGCGAATCCAAAAGCAGGTCCTTGAGTTCGGACTGGGCGTCTATACGCAGGATTTCGTCGGTAATCTCCTTCGCCTTCTCGGGATTGCGCGAGTTGTATTCGAGCAGGCGGTCGCGCCCCTTCTCGATATTCTTGCGCATGGCCTCGCAGTCCTTTTTCACCTGCGGGATCACGTTCTTCACAAAGTCGTCCAGGCATCCGCGCGGGTTCGCGAGCGCCTCGATAAGGCTATCGGTATACTTGAGGAATAGTTCGCCGCCGCTCATGAGGGGCGCGCCGAACGCGTTCAGGCCATCATTGTACCAGCGGAACATTACCTCTTGTCCCGAACCCTTCACGTAGGGCACATGCACAATGATGTCCTTCGTCTGGCCAATGCGGTCCAGGCGGCCAATACGCTGTTCCACGAGCGCCGCATCGAGCGGCAGGTCAAAAAGGATAAGGTGGTGCGAGAACTGGAAGTTGCGGCCCTCGGACCCGATTTCGGATGCGATAAGCAGGTTCGCGCCGTCTTCCTTGCTGAAGTTCGCCGCGGCCTTGTCGCGGGCCATGATGGACATCTCCTCGTGGAACATCGAGAAGGCTCCCTCGCCCAGGTATTCGTTGAGGATACTCTCCAGCGCGAGCACGACCTCGATAGATTCGCAGATAAGGAGAATCTTGTCGTTCTTGTGCTCCTTGAGGAACTTCTTGAGCCACACGACGCGCTCGTCGAGTTCCCAGCCATCGGAATAGCGTGTACACAGTAGCCCGTTTTCCTGAATGTCGGTAGAAGCGTCCAGGTCCTTTTCGGCGGCGCATTCCACCATCTCGCGGTAGCGGAGGTTCGGCTCCAGGCAAATTTCATCAAGCTTGCGCTTGGGGAACCCGCCCACGCCCTTACGGGTATTGCGGAACACCACCGAGCCCGTACCCATGCCGTCCACAATGCGGCGCATCCATTCGCCGGCAGTCATGGACTTCGAGTTTTCCTGTTCGAGCCACGGGCGGATCTTCGAATTCTTGGGCACACATTCGTACAGGTCATCCCAGCTCATGTGATGGTTCGGGTCAGTCGGGAGTTTCGCAAGGTCGTTCACCAGCTTGCGGTATTCATCCTGGTCCTTGATAAAAGCGCCATAGTCGGCAAAGCGTGCCGGGTCGAGCATCTTGAGGCGGTTGAACTGGCTTTCGGGGTGCAACTGCAAGGGCGTACCCGTCAACAGGAGAACGCCCTTCGAGCGGGCAAGTACGGCATTCGCGAGCATGTACTCGTGGCTCGTGAACCCGTCTTCGCAAACCAGGTGGTGCGCCTCGTCTATGATGGTCATGTCCCACTGCGTCTTGAGCAGGTCTTCGATCAGCGCGGGCTGGCTCATCAAGAAGTCGATTGCCACGATGATGTTGTTGCTCTGCAAGAAGGGGTTGGGCTTCTGCTCCCCCTTCGCCACGCCAATGAACAATCCACGGATAAAGCCTTCATCGACCAGCGTAAAGAGCTGGTTGAACCTGCGCTTCATCTCGATCATCCACTGATGCTTGAGCGTCTCGGGAACAATGATGAGCGTGCGGTTCACGCGGCCACGGGCATTCAGGGCATGCCAAATCATGCCCGCTTCGATTGTCTTGCCGAGGCCCACCTCGTCGCTCAGCATGAGCCGCGGGAGCGTGGAAGAGCTGCAGGCACGGTAGCAAAGGTAGTACTGATGCGGAATCATGTCGAGGCGCGGGCCAATCATGCCGCGTACCGGCGACGACTTCCACATGCACGAAAGTTCCATTGCACGGCGGCGACGCTCGAACGCCTTCGAGGATACATCTTCAGGATTCACGTCGGACTTAGAACCCGCACCAATCTTGGTAAGCGAACGGAAAAGATCGCTCGGGCGGGCCATCTGCTTCGCCGTCAAGTCGGCTTCCTTGATCTCGCGGCCACCGCGACCTACATAAACAACCAGGTCGTCAACCTCGCGAACGGCCTCGACAGAGAACGAGACACCCTTCTCGTTCTTGGCCGTCTCGCCCGGCTGCAAAATGAAGCGCTCCACGGGAGCATTGTCAACACGATAAAGACGAACCTGACCCACTAACGGGAACATAAACTTGACGGTACGGCCCTGAACCTCGGAGACAACCCCAAGACCCAATTCCGGTTCCGACTGGCTAACGTAACGTTGCCCCGGCTTAAACATTTTCATGCCTCCAAATCTAGTAATATTTGCGTTTTCTGACCAAATTTTTCTATCTTTTACCGCGTATGAAGTGGTTTTTTATTGACGAAAGCATAACCGACGGAGAACGCCGCCAGGGTCCCTATTCTATCGATGAAATCCACGAATTTGTAAACCAGGGGAAAATAACCGACAGCACGCTCGTGTGGCACAGTGGCGAAAGCGACTGGAAAACCTGGAAAGAGGCTTCGCAGGCGCTTGAAACCAAAGAATCCGAAAAAACAGGAGCCAACCCGACAGAAGACGAATTGCTCAAGAGCACCATCGAGGCGCTCGAACAGATTGTAAAGGAGAACAAACTAAGGGTCATCCGCTTCCCGGGTTTCTTTACGCGCGCATTCGCCTTTTTGGTAGACAACCTCATCCTCGGAATTTTTGGGGGAATATCCCTCTACATCATCGCTTGCCTGGGTCTTGTGGAACTAGACGCCGTACAGCAGGCGGCAGTGACCTACATGAACGACCCGTTTTCGCCCGAAAGCATGAACAAACTGCTGGAAACGCCGGGCATAAGCACCTTCATTTCGGTATGGAGCGTGATACAGACCGTGTATTTCATCGCTTTCCACGCCACGCTCTCGGCAACTCCCGGAAAAAAACTTGTGCACATTCATGTCGAAACCGTGGGCGGCGAAAGACTCAATTGGCTTTCCTCCACGGCGCGCTACCTGTGCAGCCTCCTCACGCAATTTTCCCTCGCCCTTTACGGCCTCGGTTACCTGATCGTATGCATTGACCCCAAGCGCCGTGCCCTGCACGACTGGATCGCAAGGACATACGTGGTGTACGACGAACCCGTAAAAAAGAAAGATGCGGGCGACAAGGAGATTCAGTAAATGTACCGTTTTGAAGTCCACCAGGTCAAGAAACCCCTCGAAGGCGAAGTCCAGATTTCGGGCGCCAAGAACGCCGTGCTCGCCGTCATGGCGGCGGCCCTCCTCGCCGACGGAGTTTCCGAAATCACGAACGTCCCGCACCTCAAGGACATGAAGACCATGAGCGACGTGCTCCGCATTATCGGTTGCCGCATCAGCGGTGAAGCGCACCAGCTCAAGATCGATACCCGCGGGGCCGACCACCTCGAGGCACCCTACGAACTGGTGAAGACCATGCGCGCAAGCTTTTACGTGCTGGGCCCGCTGGTAGCGCGTTTCGGGCGTTGCCGCGTGTCGCTCCCGGGTGGATGCGCCTGGGGCCCGAGACCCGTGGACCTTCACCTGAAGGGGCTCGAGGCGCTCGGTGCAAAGATCAACCTCACCCGCGGTTACGTGGAAGCCACTTGCGACGGCAGGCTCCCCGGCGGTACATTCAACTTCCCCATTTCGAGCGTGGGCGCCACGGTGAACGTGCTCATGGCGGCAACGCTTGCGAAGGGCACGAGCGTGCTGCAGAATGCGGCACTCGAACCCGAAATCGACAACCTCGTGGATTACCTCGTCTCGATGGGCGCAAAAATCCAGGGACGCGGAACCCGCACGCTTACCGTGCAGGGCGTAGAGAGCCTCCGCCCCGGCAAGGGATTCACCATCCCCGACCGTATCGAGGCGGGCACGTACCTCTGCGGCGCGGCAATTACCCGCGGCTGCGTGAAGGTCACGAAGATTATTCCCGAACACATCGCCTCTACCCTCGACGCCTTCCGCGAAATGGGCTGCAAGGTCGACGTCGGAAACGACTGGGCGCAGGTCGATGCCCGCGGCATGGAACTGAAACCCATCAGCATTTCAACACTCCCCTTCCCCGGGTTCCCCACCGACATGCAGGCCCCTCTCATGGCGACCCTCGTCTCGGTGCCGGGCAACAGCCTCATCCAGGATACCGTCTATAACGACCGCTTCAAGCACGTCGCCGAATTGCAGCGCATGGGCGCGAACATCCAGGTGAACGGCAATACCGCGACTATCAAGGGCGGCACCAAGCTCGAAGGCACCGAAATCATGGGCAGCGACCTGCGTGCAACCGCCGCTCTGGTGCTTGCCGCGCTCGTGGCCGAGGGCGAAAGCACCGTGAGCCGCGTGTACCACCTGGACCGCGGTTACGAAGACTTCGAAAACAAGATGGCAAAGATTGGCGGTGTCGTCATCCGTCACAGCGATGACGAAGACGACGACGCTTTTTGAGAAATAAACTTCGGCAAACAACGTTTGCCTCGCGCTTACGCAAGCGTAAGCGTTTAAAGACGCGGGTTCTCACCATCACTTAAGACTAGGGAGGGCAGCGCCCTCCCTAAGACCCTCCTTGCACTTAATAATCCGCTACACTCACTATACACTTCTGGTTTGAGCAGATTTTAAACATTATATGACATTATGTTAACATACGCCTGTTGGTAATCAAATTCCATGGCCACCCACAAAACAAACAAAAGGAAACATCCTTTTTTTTTGCTCATAATCAGTTCCATAGAGGAGAGGGCTTACTCCGGATAAGCAAAAACGCCAACAAAACGAATGCTATTTATATCATGGGGCGCTTGCAATTGATGATATGTCACAAGAACCCTGATCCGTTCGTTAAAAGCGTTGAGTAAAAATGCCGCGTTCAAAACAACTGCAAGAGCATCAACGTTCTCTATGGGATCCTCTATCAAGAACGGCCTCAAAATATGTTGAGTCTTTGTTGTGTCTAGAGTATTGTCATTAGTATAGGGATATGTCGTGAAGTTAGTCGTGTCCAAATTAGAACAAAGAGAATCCAGCCCTATGTTGAACCGAACCCCACCAGATATTTCGGTTGAAAGATTACAAATGTAACCAACATCATAACACTGGCCAGGAAGCAAGTGCGATTCTGGATTATCGAGATAGCATACTTCTGCCGCAAAGGATATCGCGGTTATAAATGTAATCAAAAAAAATATTGACATGCTCATCGTTTACTCCTTTTAATCGTATTGTTTATTCAAGATTCGGATTATCCCTGATGCAACGAACTGGCAAAGCATCCCATTTCCAACTAAAATCATCTTCACTTAGAACTCCACTAGTCCATGCCGTTGTGGATTCACCACCAGATGTCCAGAAATCAGTATATTCTCCTAATTGCCAATAAGAGACGGTATTCCCCCTAGATGAAGCCATCCCTGAGGGAAGTACTCCAAAGCCAAAAGCGTCCTCTCCCCCTAAACCATTCGGCCATTCATTTCGGGATTTAAGAAGATTAGCAAGGTCGCCATCAACCGCAAATAATAAATCAAGCCATTCTTCCGTCGATGTTAAATGCCACCCACTCGGACAAACCCCACGAAGTGGAATGTCCGGGCTACATTTTTTTGGTCGGGCAAGTGTTCCGCAATCATCACCATAACCAAATCCTTTCCCATTAATACTAAATAATGCTGCACTGTCTATTGCAGCCGACCACAAATATAGTCGTCCGTACTTTTTACAGTTCTCTGGATCATTATCATAGCACCAACTCGAAGAATCTAGCGTTGATGTTGGCTGTAAATAAGCATAATTGAGATTTTCTGCCATCCATATCTGGTTACCTATTCGCACAGTCTTGTACGTTTGACCATCGCGTCCGTCAACAAAAGTTCCGTATTCACAGTCGTCCTCGGTCTCGGTTTTACAAGATATAATAGCAACAGAAGAACTGCTTTTATTTTCTGATGAGGAACTAATCAATGTATCCGACAAACTAGAACTAGAGTAAAATTCATCTTGCGAACAACTGTACAAAGTGTCGCCACTAAAAGAACTTTGTCCGACAACATTAGACGACTTGTCATCGGAACAACCCACCGAGGAAAGCAATAGGCTTATTAGTAATGGAAAAACAAAGAAACGTCTAGTCATTGTTTATTTCCTTTTTTTATATATTGGCAGGAAGGGCATCATAAGCGTTGAATAGGGAACAGACTGTATCTTCTGTATTCCGAATCCCCATCCCTCATATTTATCATCGCTATCTAGTTCAACAATCAATTTATCCGATTTCACCTTGACAGTCTTGCCAGCCAACTGGTTTGACACATATGTTCCCAACTGAGTTTTGTCTGCATTGAAAAGCTTAATGGTATCCCCTGCAGCAGCAAATGTTCTATCGTCAAAAGTAATACGATTTAGGCTTGATCTATTAAAATTGTAAGTACAGCGGTATGTCGTTTGCGGTGCGTAATTATGAACGACGCTGCAGAAATTGCTCTCCTTAAGGGAAAAGTCGCTAACGAGCGTCGCCACCTGCGCATTGCTATCCGCATTGTTGTAGTCCTCGAGTCGTCGACCCCTCACGACGATCTGCCATTCACCCGGCTCGGGAAAATCTACGTCTACAACTTCAACATTGTTCAGATGGTCGAAACAACTATAATCAATTTTATTGCTAGACGAGCAAATCCTATATGCGTTAAGAACATCACTATCATAAATTCTTTCAAATCCTGTCAGTTTATTAGAGTGAACTCCATCTTTTGTAATAAATTCTGTAGGCAGCGGGTCTAGCCGCCAAGGATAATAGTATTCACCGGACGGGCTGACAAGATACAAGTCTAGGTCATTGACTAGTTTGGGTTCCTTGAAATTCAGTGAATTCGTAGCCTTGCTCCGTTCACCGGGAGCGTCATCCCACACCAATGTCACCCTAAGTCGTTTTTGCGCACCGTCGACAACAGTCGTCCACCGTTTTTCGAACCCGTTCCCGATTTCTATTTCGCGAAACCTTGCAAATTCCTTCGTATTTTTGTTGTAGTCGGAAATCATATCCAGAGCGGACTTGCCATCGACATAGCCCCATCCCGTAGCAAAGTCCGGCCCCTTGCCGTAGGGAGTATAGTGAGGCATACTATCATGATGCGCAGCATACAAATCCGGGTTGCTGGAAAAATGGGCCTGTTCGGAATCTTCCATATCTATTGCTGTATGAATCATGAGTGCCTTGACCGTAGAGTTCCTCATGGAATGCTTGTGCAGGGAATCTCCCGTAGTGTCGCGGAACTTCTGGTACATAAGGGCGGCAATGCCGCTCACGAAGGGTGCTGCTTGCGAAGTTCCGCCATCTGTTAGGTATTGATATCCGCAGGAATCACTTTTACAGGTATCAGGTGAAACAATGCTTTTTATAAAACTGAAATCCAGTCTCAAAAAATAAGCATTGATGGTGGTGCTGAGGGAAGAAAGCGAAAAACGGTTCATAGTATAATTATCGGAACCTTCCCAAATAACAGGTACTTTAACCTGCCAAACATTATCTTTAAAATTTTCATTAGGATATATCAGGCTAAGGGAATCAACAAGTGAAACGGGTGGTGGATAGAAGCCTGATTCATGCGTTCCGAAGAATGCGGCGCCAAATATCGTGTTATCACTCCATCCCTTCCCTTTACGGAAACGGACCTCTATTTCGTCTGTCGGTGAGACAGATACAGAATCAAAATCCCAGAGTGCCGAAATGCCCAGTTGCGAAGTGTTGCCACAACTGAACTTGTAAGCAAAGGCTCCTGCATTAATCGTGTCAATCGACGCAGTAGCGAGTGCATTTCTCAAAAAAGCAGATTTTGCAGGAAAGGCATTAGAATCTAAAACGAGATAAGGCGCACTGGAGCCTTGTCGGTAGAGTTTTATATAATCAACGTATATTTCAACAGAATCATCTTCTGTTGCGATAATCTGGCTAGTAGCACCAGGTGCCATAATATCAGGTTTAATGCGTCCGTCCCATGTTGGCCCCATACTGGAATGATGAAAACGGACTTTTTCCTTACTGGTCATGTTACCCACGACAACGGGATTCTTAGAATGAGTCATTATTGAATAGAAGCCTCGTTGTATTCCATATTTCCATTTCGAATCACCTGAATCATCTCCATTATTTGCAGCGGCCACAATCATCGTTTTTTTTAATGTATCTCCTTCAACACAGTTACCAATTTTATTTTGATTATCTAATCCTGTATTTATATTAGTACATATACTTTTCCAACTTTTAAAAATGGCCTCGTCTACAGCATATTCACGACCAAGATAAACAGCATCATTTTTCCCGTCTTTCGCTGCAGTAATATGCGAATGGTTTACCACATGTCCCACTTGTGCATGAATTATTTCATTGTCAGAACCTGTATAAAAATGAACTTTTGGAGCAATCCCGTGAATTAAGTGTCCGTTACTATTGTTTCCGTTCCCTCCAATGATGCCTGCAACACTGCTACCATGGGCTTCTGTATAACCAACTAATTTGATGCTGTCGATTTCGTCAAATCTTACTCCAAAATACTCACTCGAATCCATGACTCTTGGCTTCAATTTTCCCGTAGAATTATATTCGTTAAAGTCGGGATGATGAAAATCTATACCGGTATCATACACCCCCACAACAATCCCTTCTCCTGTGTACTCCAGTCCAGAAAGCCATTCTTTTGTCGCACTATCCATCTGTAGCGCGCGCTGCCATGCAGTATCGCTTTGCAACACCGAAATATTCACAGCGTCGCGGTCAACGGGACTGCTTGCGAGGCCCAATTCGTGTTGAACAACAAGCCCGTCAATATTCACGTTATGGCTAAGGCATTGTAGAGAATCTTTCCTGACTTTCGCGATTAGCAGCCCACGTGCTACACCAATATCGTCTCCACCACAGGCAGCCACCTCCTCGACGCATCCATTCACAGAAACATCAGGCCAGCAGTAGATTTCCATATCAATCCTTGATGAATCTACGTATAAACTATCCTGATAAAACTCTATCTCTACCGGAGTGGAATCATCTACGGCAACCGTGTTGTAGAACCCCGCAATCAGGCTGTCCAGCAGACTCTTGTGCACATCGGTTTCGCTACGGAACAGGGCAAGCGTCTTGCCCTGGTGCCTACCTACGGAATGCTTGACGATTCCCCGCTCGGCAAGCAGGTTCCGTTCCTTCGGAGAGATGGGCGTGTCCTTGAGCAGCCAGAAACGACCCGCCGGGACAACCTCGGTCGAGTCGCCATCATACCGTTCAACCGTAAAATTGCTACCACGGTCAGTCCACAGCACGACATCGGGAGCATTGCTGTTTCCACCAAGCGGGTCGAAGCCCCAAAGAATATTGTGTGATGCGTCATAGACCGCCATGAAGTAGTTCGGCTCGTAGACCTCGGCATTATGCTGGTATGACAAGTCGTTAGACGAATCCCAGCCCATCAAAAAACCTTCGCTATAGATGCGGCAATGAATTTCAACAGAATCTCCTGGAAAAAGCAAACCGTGAAGAGAGAACTTAACTACGGTATATTGTCCAGCCTGAACAACAGATGTTGTTACCGGATTCAAGCCGGATGAAAAATCAACCGTAGCTTCTAAAGATTCCGGTTTCGCGTAATAATTAATCTCGGGATTCAGTACAGGTACAGAAGATGTATTCGTAAGCTTAAATCGGTAATTCACAAAGTTCCACGCGGTCACATGTCTGTCGCTAGTCAACCGCACCGATGGGCTCGACCACGAATAGCCGAGTAGCAAAAAAAAGATTATTATGTACAACCGGATAAAACTCATTGCGACAGTCCCATTTTATAATCTAATATATATTCATTTACAATCAAATGTTCTCTATTTTGTTTTGTTTCATCCATGAAAATTATTCTTTTTTGCAAAAAGCCCGCGCAGTGCGCGGGCTTCAACAACTACCAAAGAGCGTGCTTTTAACTAGTCCTTCTTGGCAGAAGGAATCTTTTTCTTTTTCGCGGGCTTCTTGTCGGCAGCCGCATCGGCAGGCTTTGCCTCTGCAGCGGGCGCTTCAGCGGCCTTTGCCTCGGGAGCCTTCGCTTCTGCGGCAGGCGCTGCAGGAGCTGCGGGCTTTTCGGCAGCAGGTGCTTCCGCTGCGGGTGCGGCCAGCGCGGTTTCGTTTGCGGTACCCGTCGCCTCTTCGGGCTTCTTGTCCGTAATCGGCTGCGGTTCCACGGCCTTCCCTTCCAGAAGTTCCTGGAGGATTTCCGCCGCCTGTTCAAACTCGCCCGAGTTCGCGCAAGTCTTGCCCGAAAGGATCTTCTGCAGGTACTGTTTCTGCATGTCCACGTTGCCCTCGTTCCCGTAAATAGCGGCAAGCTTGAACATCGTGGTGCATGTCTTCTGCCCGTCGGGGAAACTCTGCGTCAAGGCCTCGAACACCTTCTTCGCCTTTTCCACCTGGTTCACGTCCACAAGGCAAAGGCCCATCCAGTACAGGGAATTCTCGCCGAGTTCCCCTACCTTCATTTGTTCGTAAACCTGCTTGAAGCCGGAATAGGCAAGCTTGTATTCGCCGCGGTGGTAGTCCGAGCGGGCCGTATTGAACATGGCTTCCGCTTCCACAAGGCGTTCGGCCTCGCGTTCCACGCTGTCCATGGAAATCGGCGCCTGCGGGGCACCGCTCACCACGACCTTCTTCGCCAAGATCTTGTCGCTCTTGCCAAGCAGCATGTCGAGCCTGTAAATGATTTCTTCCTGGCGGGAATCGTTCCGTTCGGATTCATCGCTTACGCGGCGCGAAAGCATAGTGATTTCGGCCATCATGCGCTTCTGCAGCAGGGCCGAAGCCTCTTGCTGCGCAAGGAGTTCCGCCTTCAGGGAATCAACGCGCTTGCGGAGGTTCTTGTTATCGGCCCTAAGCTTATGCATGGCGGTATCGAGATTGCTGAGGACAGCGACCTGCACGTCCGTACCGACATTTCGCATTTCCTCGGTGCGGAGTACCGTCATCTGGGAGCACCCGACCAGTGCGAATGCAATCGAGACAATTCCTAAAGCAATTTTTTTCATTTTCAATCGCTGTTATTTGTTAATATCAACTCGAGTCTAAATCCCTTACGCTAATGCGCTCAGGATGTAAAAATTACTGCTGGATGTTCACGCGGAAGTTGGCACGGCGGTTCTGGGAGTAAGCCTCTTCGGTTTCGCCCTGAGCCTTCGGAGCTTCCTTACCGTAACTCACCGATTCCATGCGCTTACCTTCAATGCCGTAGGCGTTCAGGAATTCCTTCACCTTCATGGCGCGCTTTGCACCCAGGGTGAAGTTGTAGTCTTCAGTACCGCGGGCATCAGTATGGCCCTCGATGGTAAGCGTGAAGCGGGTTTCCTTCAGGAGCAGTTCACCCACCTGCGCAAGCAGTTCCTTAGCCTTCTCGGTGAGTTCGGAACGGTCGAAGTCGAAGTACACGTCTTCGCTCATGATCTGGTTGATAAGCGCTTCCAGGCGGGCGCGTTCGGCTTCGAGGCGTTCAGCGTCCAAGCGGGCGCGCTCGGCGGCGAGGGAATCCTCGTTCACAGCGGGCTGTGCCGGAGCAGCAGCAGGCTGTGCCGCGGCAGGGGCGGGTGCGGCAGCCGGGGCCGGAGCCGGAGCGGGCTGCGTCTGCGGGGGTTCATTCTTTGCGCAGCCTACAATGGCGAGGCATGCAACAAAGGAAAGAATGGAAAGTTTAGCGATGTGTTTCATTTAGCACCTTCTTTGGTTTTTTGTTGTTCATTATCGTCGTAGAACCAGGACCACGTAGGCGATGTGTTCTCGCCGCCCTGGGTAATGCGGGTCACGTTCGCGCCGTCGAACCGCATAATGTAAATCTGGTAGGTACCGCTGCGGTTGCTCGAGAAGGCAATCAGCTTGCCATCGGGCGACCAAGTCGGGTGTTCGTTGTTGCCCGCGTTGTTCGTGAGCTGCATAATGTCGCTCCCGTCGAGCGCGCAGGTATAGATGTTCATCTTGCCGTTATCCATCGAGGTATAGACAATGCGGTCGCCGTTCGGGGACCAGCTCGCACGCTCGTTGTAGCGGCCCATGAAGGTCACGCGGCGCAGGTCAGAGCCGTCCTTCCCCATCACAAAGATCTGCGGGCCACCGCCGCGGTCGCTCGTGAACAAAACCTCGGTCGCATACGGGCTCCACGCGGGGCTCGTCTGGTTGCTCTTCAGGTAGGCGAACTTTTTCGCCTTGCCCGTTTCCATGTTGCCGAGGAACAGGTCCGTCTTGCCATCCATCGACGAAGAGAACAGGAGTTCGCCCGTCTTGGGGTTCACCGCGGGACTATACGTCTGGTCGAACTGCGGGAATATCGCGCGCTCCGTACCGCCGAATTTCTTGGCATACAGGCGCGGGCGGTTCGTCTTGAAGTTCACGTACACAAGGCCCGCATTCCCGCGCATCCACACGGGCATCATGCTAATCGTTGAATCGCGGGTCACCTGGCTGCGGTGGAACCCGTCGTAATCCGATATCACGACCTGCTTTACCCCTTCCATCTTCGACACGTAGGCAAGTTTGGTGCTCGCCACGCCGCGTTCACCGCACACGCGCTGCACCACCTTGTCAAAGAACGCGTGCACCGCGCTGCGCAAATCCTTCTGCTTCACCGAATAGCTTTCGCCCAGCAGCAAGTCCTTCGTCTTGGAAACATACAGGAAACATTCCACCTTCAGCTTGCCGTCGGACTGCGGCGCGACCTTGCCCGTCACGTAGTATTCCGCATGGCTCCTGCTGAAAAGCGCAAGGTTGAACTTTTCCGAGGCCACCACGTCAAAGCGTCCCGAAAGGTTCGCGTCGCGGGTAATAATCTGGTGCGGGTGTTCTTCCACCCAGTCAATGCCGGGCTTCTCGTCGAAGGGAACAACGCCCAGCGGAATGGTCTTGAACACGGAAATACCCACATCCACCGCAATGGTGTCGATAGAGGCGAATGCGTTCGACACGGAGAGAATCAAAAAAGCAAACAGGGCGAAAAAGCGTTTCATTTTCATTCAACCTAGTTCGGCGTAAAGTTAAAGTGCAACACGAGGCTCGGGGCGCGGTAGTTGGGCGGAAGCTCGGGAACCTTCGAAATCTGCACCGCACGCACGGAGAGATGGTCCCACGCCTTGTTGCCCGACGAACGCTTGAGAATCACGGCCGTAATCCCGCCAAAACGGTCCACCTGGAACTGTACCGTAGTCTTCGCGTCGCGGCCCACCTTCAAATCCTTAGGCGGCTTGAAATTGCCCATGATAATCTTCTTCAACTGCTCGAGGTAGACCTGCATAAGCGGGTCCATGTCCACAGAACCCACCGGGTTCAGGCTCGGGGCCTCTACCGCCTTCGGCAAGTCGAGGTCATCCACCTCGAAATCATCCTGCGGCTCCGGCTCGGGTTCCGGCTCCGGTTCGGGCGGCACCTCCTCGTGCACTTCCTCGGGCTTCTGCTCCGGCTCGGGCTTTATCTCGGGCGGGAGTTCCTTGTTCACCTTCGGTTTCGGGGGTTCCACCTTGGGTTTCGGAGGGGGCGGTTCCACCGGTTTAGGCGCAGGGGGCTTAGGCGGCGCCACCTGCACCATCTCGAACACGGGAATCGGTTCCGGTTCCGGTTTCAAGTTCACGTAATGGAGCCCAATAAAGAAAGCGACTACGGCAAAATGGAAGACAACCGCCACTACGATTATCTTCACGAGCGTGGAATCCACGTCCGAGCCGAAGTACTTTATCCTTTCTTCTTGCTTGCTCATTTACCCGGTTTTTCCTTCGGGTTCAGCGTCAAGAAACCGAGCTTGGTGACCCCCAGTTTCTGCACCTTCGTCACGACCTTCATCACAAGCCCGTAGTTCACCGACTCGTCGGCGTTGATGACCACGGCCATCTCGCCATTCCAGAGCGACTTGAACACGGTGTTGAACCCGTCGAAATCCACCTGCATGTCGGCGATGTAGATTTCCTCGTTCTTCGTGATGGAGACCTTCAAGAGTTTTTCCTGCTCCATGGTCGGGGCTTCGGCTTTCGGCAAGTCGACCTTGACGCCCTGGCTCATGAGCGGCGCGGAGATGATGAACACGATAAGGATCGAGAACACGATGTCGATCATGTTCGTGAGGTTCATCTCCTGCTTGAGTTCTTTTCCGCGGCTACGCTTCACCTAGGCCTCCTAGCCGGCAACTTCTTCGAGGGCGAGCAAGTCGCCGCGCTTGAACAGGCTCAACACCTGGGAACCGAAGTTGAAGTAAGAAATCTCGTTCTGGCCGTTGCAGCTGGTAAAGTAGTTGTAGCCCGCAGATGCCGGGATAGCGACCACAAGGCCGCCCACCGTAGTGATAAGTGCCATGGCGATACCCGGGGCGACGACGCTCAGGTCGGCGGAGCCGTGCTGGCCAATCTGGAAGAATGCAATCATGATGCCCCACACCGTACCCAAGAGGCCGAAGAACGGAGCAAGGTTCGAACTCGTAGCGAGGAAGCTCAGGTAGCGGTCTTCGGTAAGGCGCAGGCCTTCGATAGAGCGCTGGATGGTGTCTTCCAAAAGCGATGCGCGGTGCTGGATGGAGTCGTAACTCACGAAGTTACTGAACTTGGAGGCTTCCTTGAGCACTTCGGCGGTCAGGCGGCGCAGCGCACTGTCTTCGGCGGTCTCGCAAAGGCCCTGCAGCTGCACGAACTGCGTCACCGTACTGAACTTGCGGAAAAATTCCGCGTTCGCGTGCTTGCTCCTGCGGTAGGCGAAGAACTTCACGATGATAATGCCCCAGGAACCGAGCGACATGATGGCCAAAATGCACAGCACGACAATCGTCGCGATATCGGACTGCAGCACCATTTGCACAAGAGGGATGGAATTGTTCAAAAGAACCTCCTCGAATAAATTCCGGGCGAAAAATAGCTTGCCCTTTCACAATGTAGTAAAAAGATATGTTTCAGACCAATTTAATGGCGTTTTTTTGCAGAAAAAACAAGGAAAAGCGAAGTACTATTCTTCCAGTTCCTTGACGTGGAAACTCCGGCGGTGTACCGGTGTAAACCCGAATTTACGGATGGCGTCGAGATGCACCGGCGAGGGGTAACCCGCGTTCTTCTCGAATCCGTAGGCCGGATACTGCTCTGCTAGTTTGTCCATATAGCGGTCACGGAAGACCTTCGCAAGTATTGACGCCGCAGAGATGCTCGCGATGCGCCCGTCCCCCTTCACGACAGGCATCTGCATCTCGGCAGGAACGTTACGAATCTTTAAGTTTCCATCGACAGCGATAAACACACGGGGGACAGGCTTGCCGGCTACATCGGCAAAACTCCCCTTCACTTCCACCGGAATCTCGGGCGCGGACTCGGATATCCCCGGCAAGCCCAGCGCCTGTAGGGCGCGGCGCATCGCGAGGAAATCCGCTTCCAGTATGTTCATCTTGTCAATCTCTTTCTCGCTCGCGCTTGCAATGGCATAGCAAGCGCAGGCCTCCTTCACGTCGTCGAACATCGCCTCGCGCTTTTTACGCGTGAGCTTTTTGGAGTCGTTCAACGCGGGCATAACATCCGGGGCCTTGAGCACGGCGGCACACGCCACCACGGGGCCGGCAAGCGGGCCACGCCCCACCTCGTCTATACCCACCAGGATATCGGCTCGCGGGCCATCCTCTGCCGCAAAAAGATCCAACGTTTGCGACTTTGACTTGCCCGTCGAACCCGCGTCACCCACAGAGCCCGCAATAAAGTTGCGCATCGCCACCTCGCCTTCTACAGGCGTCGCAATATCTTCCAGGAATTCGGGCAGTTTAAACTTCATAATTATTAGGACACTCCGAGCGTCGCGGCGTAGTCGCGGATAGTCTTCCAGTACAATTCGTGTTCCTGCTCGAGCACGCGGGCCGCAAGCACTTCCGGCGTATCGCCTTCCAGCACAGGCACCTTCACCTGCGCAAGGATCCTTCCCTGGTCGATTTCTTCACTTACCAGGTGCACCGTCGGGCCCGATTCCTTCTCGTTTGCAGCAATCACGGCCTCGTGCACGTGAATACCCCAAAACCCCTTGCCGCCGTACTTGGGCAAGAGCGACGGGTGGATGTTCATAATCCTATCGGGCATGCGGTGGATCATGCACACGGGCAAAGCCTTCATGTAACCTGCGAGGATAAGCAGGTCCACGTCGTACTTGTTCAGCACATCCATCATCGCAGCCTCGTAATCCGCGGCAACCGGGTGGGTCTTTCCCGAAATATGGTAAACAGGAATTCCATATTCTTCCGCATGCGAAACTGCATCGCACGTTCCGTTATTCGTAATCAGAAACTTGCACTGCGCCTCGAGGTCACCCTCGCCAATATGGTCAATAATCGCTTTAAAATTGCTTCCACCACCGGAAGCCATCACGCCAATTTTAAACATGGCGGCAAATTTAGAAAAAACGCGCAGGCTTACCTATGGTCCACGCCAGGCGGAGTGCGCAAATAGTAGACGACACAAGGTACAATGACGCACAACGGAGTAATTATCGCAGAGAGCCAGACGAACCAGTCCGAATACGCCACGTCGGGCGAAACGAGGAAGGTCTTTATCAGGGCGAAAACCACGATGAGCAAAACGCCGGGAAGCAGGTAGGACATAAACTTGTTCATGCCGTAAAAATAACATAAAAAATTGACCGATGCAAAATAGGGTTCCTTTTGTAAACACTTTTTTATTTCGGATTATGCCCTTTTGCCCATTTATTTTTAATTTTATTACGTAATTTTAACCCTATTCATGGATCATACTATGAGCATCAAAGATTACCTCGCCGGCGCCAAGATGGCCGGTTCCGTCCAGAAACTCATGACACCGGGCCTCGCCGTGGAATTCATCCAGCCGTGGTACACCCCGCTTTCCACGACGCCCTCCACCACGGGCATTGCCGTGGGCGGTATCGGTTCTACGTTTACGGCAACACCTGCCGGCACGACTCCCGTGATGAACGTGATGCCGGGCGTGCAGGTCCGCACCGAGAAGCCCGCCGACCTCCGCTTCAACAACTTCTTCTTCCGTGAATCCGTGGTGAATGCTAAGGCTGCCCTCGAAATCGACAACTTCGCCGGTTTCACGCAGATGCTCGCCAAGTACCCGCTCGTCGACGCCAAGGGTGAAGCCCTCTTCACCGCCGCCGAACTGGCCGACAAGAAGAAGGCCGAAGCCAAGCTCAACAAGGCCATTGCCGAAAAGGATTTCTTCAAGAACAACAAGGCCGCCTTTGAACGCTGGCACATCGAATGGAGCGACCGCACCGCTGCCCTCCTGAACAAGGCCGGTGCAGAACTCAACCGCAGCGCCGTCATCGATTTCTTCAACGGCGTAGTCGGCGAAAAGGTCGCCCGCCAGGGTGCCCTCACCGCCGCATGGGCAAACGACACCATGTTCCTGGGCCAGGAAGGCTACGATGCCGCCAAGATGCAGTACAGCGCCCTCTACCCGGTGAGCGAAACCAAGTACGAAGGCAAGGGCGTGCAGATTGTGAAGACCCAGTCCAGCTACGTGACCCCAGGTGATGAACGCCTCTCCAGCCTCCCCGTGAACGCTACCGTGTTCACCCTCGAAAATACCACCAAGGAAACCCGCGAAGTGACCATCGTGCAGGTGCAGGACTGCATCGCCGGCTACATGGCCAAGAAGGACCGCCAGGGCGTGCAGGATTCCAGCTTCGTGCTCGTGCCGTCGGCCCGCTTCCCGAAGGGCGTGAAGTTCAACAAGAAGGCCAAGGACGGCCGCGAAGTGCGCGGACTCCAGTTCTACAACGAGAAGCCCCTCGCCGAAAGCGACTTCAACGGCTGCATGGGCGTTTCCGTTGCCTGGAACAAGAAGGATAACCTGAACGTTTCCGTGAAGCCGATGTTCTACCAGGATGACGCCGCCTCCGTTCTGAAGGGCGCTCTCCGTAGCGGCCGCGTCTGCGAATCGTGGGTCAAGAACGTTTATAGCGGACGCGAGACGATGGCCGGTGCCGTCGCTGTGACCGTGGTGCTCAAGCCCAAGCAGAAGGTCAGCTTCCAGTTCAACCTGGTGCTCGACTTCCCCGAAATCAAGCTGAACAAGCTCACTTCCGCCAAGAAGTACACCGCCTTCTACCCCGAGGCCTTCGGTCGCGTGGAAGCCATGCTCGACGAAGCCCTCTCCGCCGACAAGAACTTCGACGCCCGCCTCAAGGCATTCGAAAACCTCGTGCCGAAAAAGGCCGTCGCCAAGATCTACAAGACTGCCGCCAAGCAGAGCGAATTCAAGAGCCTCGCCATCAACACGCTCAGCTTCCTCGCCGAAGCCACCGTGTGGGACAAGGACGACCGCTTCCTCGTTCGCGAATGCGCCGACTACCCG
>Ga0310696_10002884_pt1 | contig 22115 bp, 17 predicted proteins | sample AusTroGonzalo_MG_4_FD_203885 | JGI IMG/M metagenome (GOLD analysis project Ga0310696, IMG submission 203885) | Bovine rumen microbial communities from tropical cattle in Woodstock, Queensland, Australia - Gonzalo_02 (v2) (version 2) | ecosystem: Host-associated > Mammals > Digestive system >...
GAGTTTATGTTAACCATGGTAAAGTTTCAATAAAGGATTGTAATCTTATGGGTAACATCGTTTCAAACGGTATTGGCGGTGCTGTAAGTGTTTATGGCAATAATAAGAACAAAATCATCATAGATGGCTGTGGTATTAATGGTAACAGCAGTAAAAATCAAGGTGGCGGAGTGTATGTAGGCGACGGCGCCACGATAGAGATTCAGGGTGAGTTGCGTATTATTGGAAACGAAAGCAAAGATACTGAGTCCAACAATCTTTATCTGGCTAAGAGCGACGAAGTTATAACAGTGGTTGGCAGCCTTCCGGGAGCTGTAATTGGCGTTTCAAGAAGTGGTGCCGGCACTTTGACATCCGGACTTGCAGACCATGGAACGATAGGTAACTTCATCAGCGACTGCAGCACAAGGGTGGTGTTGCCAGTCGGTGGAGAGGCATATCTGCAAAATTATTACATCTGGGGAGTGACAACAGGATGGCCATCTCTTGATGGCGTAACTAAAGATGGTGAAAACTATACTTTTAACGCCATTGTGGTAATTCCGAATGGCACTACGGTAAATCCGGCAAAAATAGAGGTGACATCGGGAGGGATAGTCGTCGCAGACGGCGGACAGCTTGTTTACACCAACACCTCGTTCCTTGTGTCGGCTAAAGTGCAGAAGAGTATTGAGGCTGCAGACTCGAAAGACGATGTTTATGGTTGGTACACAATAGCATCGCCGGTTGATGATGCGGTAATCTCAACAAATACAACGCTTAAAACGACGAATTCCGCACCATACGATTACGATTTGATGATGTACGACGAGCCTAATCATTATTGGAGAAGTTATAGAAGCGAGACAGCATCGACATATTTCGAGGACGACATGATGGTGAACGGCCTCGGTTATCTTTATCGCAATGCCAATAATGTGACCGTTGAGTTTACCGGTCCTATTCACAGTGGGGATGTCACTTGCAGTGTGACAAACAGCGGAGGTCTGCTTCCTGGATTCAATTTGATTGGCAATCCGTTTACGCATAATATCACATTTGGCAATATTTCGTTAAGTGCAGGTGCTGCTTTGACAGGAGGTTATGTTCTGAACAAAGCCGGAAGTTGGGGTGCGATACTGGCTGTTAATGCGTCTATCAAGCCATGCCAGGGTGTGCTTGTGCAGGTGTCGGAATCTGCCACAGCAACCATCAGTCATACTGCAGGCGCACGTAAAGCATCGGACGATTTCATAAGTTTTGCCGTAGCGAACAGTCAGTATGAAGATGTGGCTTATGCCTTGTTTGGCGAAGGCAGCGGATTGGGTAAGATTGACCATCAGAACCCTGACATTCCGATGATTTACATCCATCAGGATGATGAGGACTATGCCATTGCGACTATGGAAGATGACACGAAAACGTTTAACCTTGATTTCGTTGCCAAGACGACAGGAAACTATACATTGAGTGTTAAGCCGGAGGGCAAGTTCAGCTATATTCATGTTATTGACAAGGTGACTGGCGAAGAGATCGACATGCTTAGGGAGAAGGAGTATTCGTTCATCGCCTCGGTGACGGATGACGCCGACAGGTTTATTGTGTGTCTGGAGCATTTCGACGACGCTGATGGCACGGTTTTCGCTTATCAGAGCGGCAGCGACATCGTTGTTGTAGGTGAAGGTGAGCTTCAGGTGTTCGATGTTATGGGACGTTTGGTTGCCAAACAATATGTCAACGGTGTAGAGACGTGGCGCGCCGCGTCCGTACAAACGGGCGTTTATATTTTGCGATTGAATGACAAAACGCAGAAAATGGTAATTAGATAGGTTTTTAATTGCTAACGTCATTCAAATCAAAATACAGCAACCTCGTCTTATCATGAGCATCGGCTTCGTTTAGGGGTATGAAACCGTTTTTCTGATAAAACGGAATCGCTTCGTAATAGGCATCGACGGTTAGGAAACGGCAACCGGTTTTGTTGTACGTTACAAAATAAGTTTTGATAAACTTCATTATAAACGAACCGATATTCATTCCTTTCTTTGATTTTGAGACTGCAAAACGGCCAATCTTGACCGACGGATAGCTCTTTAACCGTTTGCGGTTGTTAAAACGACGGCTGAATTGGTTGTACTTTGTTTTGTTGTCAAAATCGTTAATTGAAATCTTGTCATTCGACAAACTGAAAAACGCAACAATGTTTTGTGGATTGTTTTTGTCTTGCAGAGTGTAGTTTACAGCCAATTTCTCAGCTCTATAATAAGACGATTGATTCAATATATAATCATTCAGGATTGCATCGCCGCAATCGAATGATTTTATTTTGTCTGAACTTTCTAATCTTACAATATCGTATGTCTGAGTGAAGGCTTCATATTGGTCTTGTTTCATAAATTAAAAATTTTTAACCATTTTCATTGCAGCCTCAAATGCGGCTAGTCTGTCCGCTTTTTCTTCTGGTGTTTCTGTACGTTTTTCCTTCATCCGCTGTATAAACCGGCGGGCGTCTTTACCATATAAAATCGGGGTTTCTTTAAATGGGGTTTGCATATATTTTAATTTTTAAATTGTTTGCGACTGCAAAAATAATAAAAATTTTTATTTCTGTTACTTTTTTCTTGACAAAAAGTAACCAAAAAGTCAAGCGCCATCCGTGACGTGACATGTCGTGTCCCTACATACAGCCGTATGGCGCGGGCCACCGCACCTGAGACGATCTGGCGCGAAGTGAACTAAAATTGAAATTGTTGATAACTTTTTGCGAAACACCCCTTTATAGTATTGAAATTTTTTATATATTTGCAGTCGCAAAAACTAGCATATATAAAGACGCTTAACAATATGAGAATGAAAAGATTAACTATTTCTTTGAGATTATTTTTGACATTTTTTTCGCTGGTGTTAGCCGAAAATTTGTTGGGACAGGAACCGGCAGCGGCAGCTCTTTCGGGCAGCGGAACTGAAAATGAACCATGGCTGATTTCAAGCACAACGGAATGGAACGCATTTGCTGATGCTGTTAATGGTGGCTACAGCTATAGCGGCAAATATATCAAGTTAATGGATGACATTGAAATAAATGTTGGTGCAGGCGATAAAATGGCCGGAGTTTTTGTTGGAAAAGATAACTCTGATAATAGACCGTTTAACGGAACTTTCGACGGTAACGGAAATACCATTACTTTTAATTGTGGTACAGTAGATAATCCAATTAATGTTACAGCGTGTACATTATTTCGTTATACTACTGGAGTTACAATTAATGATCTGACTGTTACAGGTACAATAGTTTCCTCTAAAAAATTTGCTGCAGGTTTAATCGGTTGGTATCACGGCTCTAAATCATCTAAATCATATATAACCAATTGTACAAGCCATATCACAATTAATTGTTCGAAGATTGAGGAAGGTGCTAGTAATAAAAAATGGGATTGTTCCACTGGTGGATTTATCGGTCAAGTAGAAGAAGGAAATGTGGTTTTTACGAACTGTGTCTTCGATGGCTCAATCTTAAAAGGTACACAAGCAAACGCTAACAGATGTGCTGGTTTTATTAGTTATATTCAAAGCAATAGCGTTACCTATACTTATTGTACAATGGCTGGAACTATTGATATGGCCCAACCCAGTAATTATTCGACTTTTAATAGAAATGGCAAGAATTCGTTTAGTAAAACTTATTATATTACCAACTACGGTGATTACGAGCCAAGTCCAGCTCTAACAACTGCTCCTACTGACGATATAGCCAAAATATACACAAAGAATAACACAAATTATTACGTTCCAGGTGCTGTAATCACAGGTATGGCGACAACATATTCTTATTCAGGTTCGCCTGTGGAAATTAACCCGGTAATTAAATATTATGGCAAAACATTGACACGTGGCACTGACTATATTATTAAAATAAATGGTACATTGGTTCCAACTGCAGACACTCCAACTTTAAACCGCGAAGGTGATTATACATTTACTATTGAGGGAATTGATGATTTCGGGGGCTCGTATTCAACAACAATTCATGTGTTAAACTACAATGAATGGGTTACTGTTATGACCCAATTGGCTGATGATTCCGGAGGTGCTAGAGTGGTCGACTTGAGTGCCGATATTTCTGCTGCTGTTAATGATTTAACTAACACAGCTCTTGTTGTAAGGGGTACAGTCACATTGAATCTTAATGGTCACACAATTAATAGATCTTTGGTTCATGTAAACGAAGATCATGAAGTTGTTGAAGATCTTGATCCTGATTATAATGGTACAGGTCTGGTTATTATAGTGGAAAGCGGAGCTAGTTTGACCATTAATGGTCCTGGTACAATAACAGGAGGTTTTCATAAAGGTGATGAAGACTACAACGATGGTGGTGGAATATACAATAAAGGAACTCTGATTTTGTACAATAATGTCGAGGTAGTAGGTAATAAAGTTATTAAGAGGACAGATGGAACAGCCCAACAAAATTTATATAGTGGCAGAGGTGGCGGTATTTATAGCGGAAATGGAAGTACCTTGATTATTACAGGAGGAAAAATTACAGACAATGATTCTAAAGGTGGTGGTGGTGGTATTTTTAGTGACGAAGCAAATCAATTTGACATGACTAACGCTCGTGTCGCTTTTAATGTGAGTGAAGATAAAGGCGGTGGTGTACGTGTAGTTATTAGTGGAAACAAAACTGCTTATTTGACAAACTGTAAGATAATGAATAATAGTGCCACTACAAATACTGAATCAAAAGGTGGCGGTATTTATATGGAAGGAAAAGGGAATAATGCATGTCTTAATATGGTAAATGACACTTTAATAGCCAACACTTCATCTCTTTTAGGAGGTGCAATATATTCTCATCAAGGTACAATATATACTGAACATTGTCATTTTTTTAATAACGTGTCATACGACGCAGTAGGCATAACATCTGGCGAAAACAGTTATGGTGGTGCAGTATATCTGCATGCTAACGGAAGCAGTATTAGTACTTTTATTATAAATGGAGGCTCTATTATAGGAGATTGGAGTAAAACAAACGGTGGAGGAATATACGTTTGTCCTGGTGCTATATTGAAAGTTAAGGGCTTGGTTGTAATTACTGATAATGTCCAAATGGGAGACGATGAGACATCTAGTTCTAATAATGTTTATCTTGGAGGCACCGATGGTGTAATCGAAGTTATCGGTCAGCTTGACCCAAAATCAGTAATTAATATCACTCCTAATCCTGATCATGAAGGAACTTATGTCACATTTGACGAAGGAACTCATTCAGCTGATCCGGATGATGATTTGTCATATTTTGTATTGGATATCAATAATGATGACGATGAATATAATATTATTTTGGATAATAGTGGTAATGTAATTGTTTATGAGCCATATTCATGGGGCGATGCATCTACATGGGATGGTAGTACAATAGCTGAATTCTCGGGCGGAACATCATCCATACCAGATAGTAACAGTGATGTTACGATACATAGAACACTGATTATTAATACTGGTGATATTGCATATGCCAAGAGTATATCCGTTGATGAGCATTGTAGGGTTGTCATTGAAGACGGCGGACAACTTATCGCTAACAGTGCAATAGCCGCTAAGGTTGAAAAAAAAGTTGTCGCAGCAGATGAAGATAATCAAACAGGATGGTATCTGATTTCATCGTCTGTGGCTAATCCGAATATAGGAAATAGTACAAATCTCATAACTGAAATTTGGTATGAACCTACTTACGATTTATATCGTTTCAACGAAAATGCTGAATTACAGTGGGAAAACTATAGGGCTGACCATGAAGGTTTCACAACTCTTCAAAACGGTCGCGGTTATCTGTATCGTAATGCTGATAACCATAAGATAAATATTGATGGCACGTTGAATGTCTCTGACGTTACATACAATCTTTCATGCAGTGGCTCGGAATTAAAAGGCTTCAACATTATCGGCAATCCTTATTCGCATAATGTATATAAAGGTGCGGCAAGTTCGGCAATTCCTAACGGAGATCTGCTTGAAAGCAAATATTATATGCTTAATCCTACAACAAGTGAATGGGATTTGACAGACGACGGCACGGTGATTCCGCCATTGACAGGAATCCTTGTTCAGGCTACAAAAGCTGGCACTTTGACGATGAACAATTCAACCAGTGGCGCAAGCGGTGCGAAAGATGCTGAAAAGAAAAACGACAATATTTGGTTTACGATAAGTAATAACGATTATGAGGATAGAGCTTGTGTTGAATTCAAGGAAGGCCACGGCTTGAACAAAATTGAGCATTTGAACGAAGAATCTCCTATGCTTTACATACATCATAACGGCGAGGACTTCGCTTCGGTGGATATGAGCGACAACACCAAGCAGTTTAACCTCAACTTAGAGGCGAAGACCACCGGAAAATACACTTTGAGCGTGGAACCGCAAGGCGCTTACAAGTATCTGCATCTCATCGACAGACTGGCTGAGAAAGACATCGACTTGCTTGTCGAGAAAGAATATTCGTTCATCGGCTCACCGGCAGATTACGCAAACAGATTCATCGTGCGCTTGGAGCACTCAGATAATGTTGATAGCTCAGTGTTCGCTTATCAGAGCGGCAACGAAATCGTTGTGAGCGGCGAAGGCGAATTACAGATATTCGACGTGATGGGACGTTTGGTGATGCAGAAACACGTTAGCGGAGTGGAAGCGGTCGAAAAACCGATGGCCACTGGAGTTTATGTATTGAAATTAAATGAGAATATTCAAAAAATTATTGTAAAATAAAAAATATAAAATTATACTATGAAAAAGATATTATTCACAATCGTATTGGTAATTACAATGGTTTTCAGCGTTAGCGCACAGGATGGATTCTTTAGAGCTAGCAATGACAATTATGGTGACCGTACAGATGTCAGCGGAACCACGCCGGCACTTCCACGCGGTACAGTAGGTTCAGTTAATGCCGACCAGCCTGCACCGTTGGGCAGCGGTCTGTTAGTGCTGATGGCACTTGGAGCGGGATATGCAGTGAGAAAGAAGGAAAAGTAAAGGTTTTACAGAAAACCAGTCACATATTCCTGCTGGGTACGGTGTAAATCGGGTTTCATCGTTGGGTGGAACCCGATTTTTGTTATAGTATATTAAATAACCAATTTTTTGTGGAGTTTTCAATCTTTTTTCATTATCTTTGCACCCAGACGATAACATAACTGATTAATTATTTAATACAATGATAATGAAGAATTTAGCTTTTTCAAAGAAGGTTATTTTTGCAATTTTTGCAGTACTTTTTACGTATTTTTCGTGGGGACAAGAACCAATTGATCTTTCTTATAGTATTATCACTATCAATGATAATGCTCCGTATTTGTGTACGGGCTCCACGGTAACAATACAAGCTACTGACATTGTTGTTTTAGATTATGATACAGAGGAACCAGTAACTTCTGGATTCAGTATAAGTATTGTTGATAGCGAGGATAATCCAATTAGTTTTGGTGATCCTATTACTATAGGACAGTATACATTGACCATTACTGCAAGTGATGCAAGTTGTGATGGAGAGCAAAGTAAGAATTTTTATGTAATGCGAGGAGTAAGTGATTATTATACTATTTCAAATGCAGATGACTGGGATATGTTTGCAGCCAGTGTTGATGATGGTTATGATTATATTGATAAGACGGTAAAACTGAATGCCAATAACATAACGGTTTCCAAAATAGTTGGAGGAGAAAACTGGGAGGTCTTCAAAGGAACTTTTAATGGGAATGGAAATACTTTGACATTTAGCTATACTGCAGCTGATGAATATGATACAGGAATAGCTCCATTTTATTATTTAGATGGAGCTACTGTCAGTAATCTTACGATTGATGGTGCTATTTATGCAAAAGGTGGTATGGTTGCTGGTCTTGCATATTATAATTATAGTGGAACTATAAACAATGTCACTATTGGTTTGGATATTATTGCAGAAGAGCAGTACTGGTGTGGCGGTTTTGCGTATGAAAGCGATGGTGAAAATTACACAAATTGTATTTATAATGGTAAAATTGTAGCAGGATCACAATGCTGCGGTTTTACAGTTACAGCTGAAGATGTAACATTTTCTAATTGTCTTTTTGATCCTGAAGAAGGTAGTAGTATTAAAAGTGGTAAAGTGTTTGGAGAGGGGGCAAGTTTCTCTACATGTTACTATACAGATAATTTAGGAATAACATCCCAGGGAACTAAAGTATATTATAATCCTACAGAATTTGTTGGAAAAAAAGTATCTGCTTTTCCTGATTATTGTACCCCCGTTAATGTTGCCGTAGCGGGTGTTGATCTTACATATTCTTATGACAGCGAGACAAATTACTATAGCGCAATAATGTCAGCTGTTACAGTGACTTCTGATGACCCTTCTTTGACGTATAGTGTTAGCATTCATGATAAGGATGGTGCGACAGAAACTGTAACAGACAAGGGTGATTATGCTGTTGTTGTCACAGGAACAGGTAATTATGTGGGTTCGTTTAAAAAGTACTTTTATGTCGTTGGTGATATTGCGCTTCAAGACCCTTCATCGGCTTATAATGCGACAACTAATCCATATGTGATAACAAGTACCGCTGATTGGATAAAGTTATCTGAAAATGTCAGTGCTGGTACTGGCGTTGACTTGAGTTATAAACTTACAGCTGATATTACTGTTTCTGATATGGTCGGCACAGAGGAACATCCTTTCAGCGGAATTTTCTCTGGACGTGTGGGTAGTACAAACAATATACATACAATTACATTTAACTATGGAACATCAGTGGATCCTACAACAGATGAAATTGTAGCTCCATTCCGTTATACCGACGGCGCTACAATAGAATATCTTAGAGTTTCTGGAGCCATCTACACCAGCGTTGGTAAAGAAGCCGGTCTTATTGGTGTTAACACAAGCACCACTACAGTGCGATATATTATAGTTGATGTGAATTTGTATTGCGATGAAGAGCTTTGGGATGAGGAAGGCGGTGGCTTCGCATACGACGGTCGTGGCATTCATTTCAGTTCAAGCGCATATCAGGGAATAATTTCTGCTGAGAACTATCATGGCGGTTTTTGCGGAAAAGCTGACAATACGACCGAGTTCTCGAACTGTCTCTTTAATCCGGCAGAGGGTGGTCTTTATTGGGCGGAGAACTTCGTGTGGAACAATAGTGGAGCTGCTATTGGCTCAACCTGCTATTACACTGAAGGCAACAACCAGGAAGAGTCAGAGCAGGGTACTTTGGTATATGTGGTGTACGCAGGACATTCAATGCCTGATGAAATTATTGGTAAGAAGCTGACTAACCTTTATGGCAGAGACATTTACGAACCTGTGAATGTGGTTATCAGTGGTGTTAATAAAAGATATACATATACAGGAAATCCTATCACAGTTGCACCAACAGCAATTACATTCAATGGTGTTAATGCTTTAACTAATAATTATTGCGAGTGGTCAATTGATCCAAGTCCAGTTAATGAGATCGGCACATATACATTTACTGTAACTGCTCCAAAACAAGGCGTAGCTTCTGAATATCTTGGTACGGTGACCCAATTAGTTCGTGTTGTTAGCGGAACATCAAACGCTTGGACACAATTGCAGGCTGCATTATCAGGTTCGGATTCAACAATAGAGATAGATGCTGACATAGAAGCTGGAGCAGATGATGTTTGTTTGGTTGTAGAAAGCGGCAGAACTGTTACAATCAATTTAAATGGACATAAGATAGATCGAGGCTTTTATCATGGTAATGATACATGGTTGGATGTTGTTATTGGCGGTCATGTTTTAAAAGTTAACAGTGGTGCAACAGTCATAATAAATGGTGGTACAGGTGGAAAAATAACCGGAGGTAGCAATAAGGCCGCAAGTACTGCTGAACACGGAGAAAACAACGATGGCGGAGGTATTTTCAACATGGGAAGTCTGACATTGAATAATGTCACTATTGAAGGCAATTATTGTGAAAAGAAAACAGCGGGTGTTTCCCGTACTGCGAGAGGCGGTGGAATATATAGTGGAAGTGGAAGCACATTGATTGTCAATAATTGTACAGTCACACATAACGAAGCCAAAGGCGGTGGCGGTGGTTTGTATGCCGAAAAGGCTGCTGTGTTTATGATGGACGGCACAAATATTCGAAGCAACAGGTCGCAAGATAAAGGAGGTGGAATTCGAGTGGATGCTACCAATACAAAACATTTAGTTGGAAATACTCTTGTTGCCAATGCTTTATTACATGATTGTGTAATTGAAAACAATACTGTTGAACTTCATAATAATGAGAGTGCTTCAAATGGTGGAGGTATTCATTTGGATGCCGGCACACTGGATTTGACAGATTGTACTGTTCAAACCAACCGTTCAAGTAAATATGGCGGTGGAATTTATATGATGGGCGGAAATATAAATGCTTCTAATTGTAATATTTCATTTAATAGTTCGTATGATTCGCAAGATTTGTTTGAAGGTTATGGCGGCGGTGTTTGTATATTGGGCGGCACTTTTAAAATGGCAGGCGGAACAATTACGGGTAATTCAAGTTATATATCAAATGGCGGCGGAATATTTGTAGCGTCAGGCAAAACACTTCAGTTGGAAGGCAGTGTTAATATTAATGATAATTGGACATATGAAAATTCATCAATAACTAACCGCCACACAACTAATGTTTATCTGGTTGGTAGAAACGACAAGATTACGATTAGCGGCAACCTTGAAGGAGCAAGTGTCGGAGTGTCGAAAAACGGAGGAACAGGAAGATTCACTAACGGACTTAACGGAAGAGGAACTGTAGCCAATTTCGTAAGCGATAATGAGACTTATCAGGTGTTGCCAGACAGCGGTGAAGCGAAACTTGGCACTCCTAAACCTTGGGATGACCCAAAACCGGATCCTTCAACCAACGAAATTGTTATTTCTTCGCCAACAACAATAAATACTACGGTTACAGAAAGTTACGCCTATACTATTGTCTTTACTGGTGATGGCTGCCTTATTATTGGTCCGGAAGGAGTTTTGACAGCGAAAATTTCCAATAACGATCCTTTGAAACTTATTATTGAAGACGGCGGACAGGTTATCACCAATACCACTGTTGCTGCAAGAGTGAAAAAGGTAGTTGAAAAGTTCAATTCTACAGCTCCTATAGACAATTGGTATCTGATTTCATCACCAATCAATGGTCCTGTTGTTTCTACAGCTACAAATATCGTTGTGTTGAATCCTGATATGATTGAACCGACTCCAGGTTACGATTTGTATCGTTTCAACGAGGCGGCGACAGAAACTGATGAACATGGCCAACTGTTGCAATGGGAAAATTACAGAGGCAGTCACGGCGACTTTACAACGCTGGCAAGAGGTCGCGGATATTTATATCGCAGTTGCCAGGATTATACGGTGACAATTGATGGGAACCTTAACGTCGGAGAAGTAGTAAACTATACATTGACAAACAAGGGCACAAATGTTTTTAAAGGTTTCAATATTATTGGTAATCCTTATTCTCATAATATTAAAAAAGGTACAAGTCAGGCAATTCCGAACACTTATCTTGAAGGCAAATATTATGTGCTTAATCCGACAGGATGCCAGTGGGTTCTCACTGATGATGGCACAATTATTCCTCCGCTGACAGGTATTCTTGTCCAGGCTAATAGCAGTGTCGGCGCAGGTGGCCAAACTTTGACAATATCAGATATTGCTGCTTCTTCAAGCAAAGCCGGCGAATTCAATAAAGCTGAAAATGCCAATATTTGGTTCACTGTGGCAAACAACAAATACGAAGACAAAGCTTGTGTTGAGTTTAAGCAAGGTCATGGATTGAACAAGATTGCACACATGAATGAGGAAGCTCCGATGCTTTACATCCATCACAACGACGAGGATTTCGCTTCGGTGGATATGAATCCGGCAGCAAAGCAATTCGATCTGTATTTCGAGGCCGCTACAATGGGTGCGTATAAATTGAACATTAAGCCGCAAGGCGAATACAGATATCTGCATCTTATCGACAAGGTGGCTGAAAAAGACATCGATTTGCTTGAAGAAAGTGAATATTCGTTCATTGGCTCGCCTTCGGATAACGTTGATAGGTTTGTTGTGCGTTTGGAGACATCGGAGAGCTCAGACAACTCGGTGTTTGCTTACCAGAGCGGCAACGAAATCGTTGTTTGTGGCGAAGGCGAATTGCAGGTGTTCGACGTGATGGGACGCTTGGTGGCACAGAAACGCGTGAATGGTGTGGAATCGGTTGACAAGCCGCAAACAACAGGCGTATATATTATAAAATTGAATGACAAAACGCAAAAAATTGTTATTGACTAAAAAATAATTATAGAAATGAAAAAGATAATATTCACAATTGCGATTGTTTTTATGATGGTTTTGGGCACAAGCGCTCAGACTGACGGTTTCTTCAAAGATGGAGGCAGTGCAAACGATTACAGCCGTACTGGTTCTGGTTCAGACCCCGCGCTGCCGAGACTTCCCGGTTATGGCGTTGGAGCGACTGACAACGATCAGGCGGCTCCGCTGGGAAGCGGTTTGCTGATTCTCACTGCATTAGGCGCAGGGTATGCTATCTCGCGCAAAAATACCCGTAGGGGCGAATAATCATTCGCCCTTGGGTAAATAATGATTTTTTATTGGGCAAATAATGATTTGCCCCTACGAATAAAAAAATTATAATGTTGTTAAACGGCATTATAATTTTTTTTATTATTTTTGCGCCTTAAAATTTAAACCTATAAAAAATGAGCGGATTTTTCGGAATCGTATCGAAGAGGCCGTGTATCACGGACCTGTTCTATGGTATTGATTATCATTCACATCTTGGAACTTCAGTGGGAGGTATCTGCACATTCGATGGAGATACCTTTCATCGTTCTATCCACAGCCTGAAAGGTTCATATTTCAGGACAAAATTCGACGATGAGCTGTCTAAATTCTTGGGGAACAGCGGTATTGGCGTCATCAGCGACACCGACGCACAGCCTATCGTGGTGAACTCTCATCTTGGTAAGTTTGCAATCGTCACGGTGGCGAAAATCACCAACATCAAGGAGCTGGAGCAGGAGTGCCTCGACAACAAACAGCATTTTGCTGAGCTGAGTCACGGCGACACCAACCCTACCGAATTGGTGGCTTTGCTCATCACCCAGGGCAAGGACTTCGTCGACGGCATCCAGAACGTTTACCGTAAGGTACGCGGCTCTGTGTCGATGCTCATCCTCACCACTGACGGCAACATCATCGCGGCAAGAGACCTCTATGGCCGTACGCCTATCGTCATCGGCAAAAACGACACAGGCTACGTCGCTGCCTTCGAGAGCCACAGCTACATCAACCTCGACTATTCGACTGAGCGTTTTCTCGGTCCTGGCGAGATCGTACGCATCACCGAAAACGGTGTCAACCAGTTGCAGGCACCTAACGACAAGATGCAGATTTGCTCGTTCCTCTGGATATACTACGGATTCCCGGCATCAGACTACGAAGGCATCAACGTTGAGGAGATGCGTTATCGCGGCGGCTACGCCATGGGTATGATGGACGACGTGGAGGTCGACTACGTGGCTCCTATTCCGGATTCGGGCATCGGAATGGCCATCGGTTACTCGAATGCAAAACAGATTCCTTATGTTCGCAGCGTGGTGAAATATACCCCAACCTGGTCGCGCAGCTTCATGCCTATCAACCAGGAACAGCGTGAACATGTGGCGAAGATGAAACTCATCCCTAACCATGCGCTGCTGAAAGGAAAACGCGTGGTGTTCTGCGACGACTCCATAGTGCGCGGCACACAGCTTCGCGACAACGTGAAGATGATGTACGAATACGGCGCGAAGGAAGTGCACATCAGATTGAGCTGCCCTCCGTTGAACTACGGCTGCCAGTTCCTGAATTTCAGCGCTTCGAAGAACGAACTTGAACTCATCACACGCCGTTGCATCGAGGAGTTGGAAGGCGACAGCACCAAGAACCTCGCGCTTTACAGCGACTCCAGCACAAAGCAGTACGCTAACCTGGTGGAGATGTTACGTAAACATGTGGGTGTCGACTCATTGAAATTCAACACCTTAGATAACATCTGCAAAGCCATCGGATTGCCGAAATGCCAGGTGTGCACACACTGTTTCGACGGTTCGTCGTATGGCGACAAATAAGATTATTTGAAAATAATATCTACTGATGAATCACGGGACAAGCCCAGCAGCGATGCGGCTTTCCCGTGATTTATCGCTATCTCGAGGAAGCCATGCGAGCCGAAGATAGCCACGATGTCGGGCATTGCCACTTCGGTGTAGCTGCGGCAAATCTTGTTAATGACATATTTCCCGATTTTTATCTCGTAAGCCCTGCCGTTTCTAATCTTTTCGAACAACTCCCTGGTGATGTTTGTGACCACGTTTTCGTATGAGTCGACGAAGGTGACGATGCCGTGAATCGAGTTGTTGTCGATGGTAGGCTGGAAGGTGAGGCTCTTTCTTATCGTCGGGTAAAGAATGCCTATCTCGCTGAACGATGCGCCTTTAGCTATCATGGCGGCCACTTTCACGAAACGGTCGCGGGTGGTGAAGGTGAAATAGTCGGAGTCCTGAATCACGTCGATGATGACGGCTTCGTAAGGCGTGTCGCCGAGGATGAGCGAGAAGATGTCGTTGTCGGTGCCGATGAAATAATGTCCGTTGGCTTTCAACGCGATATGCGGCTTGTCGGTCGACTCCTCGGTCTCCACCGCGATGATATGGATGGTGCCTTCAGGAAAGTTCTGGTAGCAGTTGCGGATGATGAACGCCGCCGAAGCGATGTCCCACGGCTCGATATTATGGGTGATGTCGACAATGCTGGCATCGGGAAGCGCTGTCAAAATGGCGCCCTTAACTGCCGCGACATAATAGTCGGACAGCCCCCAATCGCTTGTTAATGTTATGATTGCCATAATTTTCTGCCGTGTGTTTCACCATGTCATTTGACAAATGCAAAAATACGCTTTTCTATTAAAAAATTTTTATTGAAATAAAAAAGTTATTAACAATTTTTATTTTTTATCTTTGCATATCGAAAAACAGGTAAAATTTAGTCGAAAAATCAGATGGCGGAACAGATAGTCCAGATAGAAAATGTAAACCCGAGCGATTTGTATGGTGCTAAGGATCAACATCTTACGATAATCAAGAACTTGTTTCCCAAGTTGAAAATCATCGCGCGCGGCGATTTCGTGAAGGTTATTGGCGACGACGACGAGGTGAATTATTTCCTCGACAGACTGACCATGCTGGTGAACCATCTGGAGCGTTACGGAAGCATCAACCCGCAAGTGATTGAGGACGTGATGATTTCTAACGGCGACACCGCTTATGTGAAGTCGATGAACGACGGCGACGTGCTTGTTTACGGTCGTAACGGATTGCAAATCAAGGCGATAACTGTCAACCAGAAGAAGATGGTCGACGCCATCGCGAAGAAAGACATGATTTTCGCCATCGGTCCGGCGGGAACGGGAAAGACGTACACGGCGGTTGCCCTTGCAGTGCGCGCATTGAAAAACCGTGAGGTGCGCCGCATCATCTTGACGCGACCGGCGGTGGAGGCGGGCGAGAACCTCGGTTTCTTGCCGGGCGACCTGAAAGATAAGCTCGACCCGTATCTGCAGCCGTTGTACGACGCCTTGCGCGACATGATTCCGCAGTCGAAGCTGTCGGCATACATGGAAGACGGCACCATCGAGATTGCGCCGCTGGCATTCATGAGAGGCCGCACCTTGGACCACGCCTTCGTGATTTTAGACGAGGCACAGAACGCGACACGGGCGCAGCTGAAGATGTTCCTCACCAGAATGGGACGCAACGCTAAGTTCGTCATCACTGGCGACGTGACGCAGATCGACCTTCCGAAAAACACACCGTCGGGACTGCCGCAAGCTGTCGACATCCTCGGCGATGTGAAAGGAATAGAGTTTATCTTCCTGGATGAGAAAGACGTGGTGCGCCACAAACTCGTGACGGACATCGTCAATGCGTACAAGAAGTTTTATCATGACGAAAATTTAGAAGAAAATACAGAAAATGAAAGCATTAACAAGGACTGATTTCAATTTCAAAGGTCAGACAAAGGTGTATCACGGCAAGGTTCGTGATGTTTATTTCATCGACAACAAATATCTGGTGATGGTCGCCACCGACCGCATCTCGGCGTTCGACGTCATTCTGCCGGAGGGAATCCCGTATAAAGGTCAGATTCTCAATCAGATAGCTGCTGAGTTTTTGGACATGACCACCGACATCGTGCCGAACTGGAAGATAGCAACACCAGACCCGATGGTCACGGTGGGCAAGCTCTGCAAGCCGTTCCCAGTGGAGATGATTATACGCGGATACCTCACAGGAAGCTCGTGGCGCACCTACAAGAGCGGGCAGCACACCATCTGTGGCGTGAACATCCCTGACGGCATGAAAGAACACCAGAAATTTGCTGAGCCAATCATCACTCCGACAACCAAGGCAGAAGAAGGCCATGACGAGGACATCTCGAAGGAAGAGATTATCCGTCAAGGACTTATCAGTAAGGAAGACTACGAAAAAATCGAGGTCATCACCCGCAAGCTGTTCCAGCGTGGCACTGAAGTCGCTGCCAAACACGGCTTGATTCTCGTTGACACGAAATACGAGTTCGGCAAGATCGGCGACCAGATCTACCTGATGGACGAGATCCACACACCTGACTCATCGCGTTATTTCATCGCCGACCAGTACGAGGAGTGCTTTGCGAAAGGCGAGCCGGTGAAGCAGCTCTCGAAGGAGTTCGTCCGCGAGTGGCTGATGGCGAACGGTTTCCAGGGCAAGGAAGGCCAGAAGGTGCCAGAGATGACACCGGCAATCGTGGCAGGCATTTCGGAAAGATACATCGAATTGTATGAAAAGGTGACTGGCAAGAAGTTTGAGAAGGCGAAGGAGACTGAGGATGTGAAGGCGAGGATTGAGGAGAATGTCAAGAATTGGTTGAAAAATAATAGATAGAAGGGTATAGAGACGGATGAAAATCCGTCATCTGGAGGAACGCGTGTCGGAGACACGCTATATTAGTAACCCCGCACTTGTGCGGGGTTATTATGACTATAGATAGATCGATCTGTAGCGTGTCGAAGACACGCTACTATTTTTTTTCTGGCATTATCGTCGTAGCCCCACACTACGCTGCGCTAGTATGAGGTTAATAAGATAGCGTGCCTTCAGCACGCCTTAATGATGAATATATATAAGAAAAGTGGATTTTTATTGCTCATATTCAAAAACTTTGTATATTTGCAATGACATTCATGCGGTTTATTGCCGCGACTTATTGAAATAACGAAGCGTTATGCTTTTCTTGTTGATAGAAACGTGAGAAATTTCAAAGAGGCAAGAGAGTATAATGGTTCACGCACATAGCGTGGGCTGTTTGCTGCATCTTCCTCAAAGGTAATCTCACGACCTCTATCAAAAGAAGTGGTATACAGTACCACGCTTCTTTTGTATTTAATTCTCCTTTAGGGTACTGAAAAGGAAATTAAAGGTTGCGCTCGAAACGAATTTAGGGCATTTTATTATGAAAATAAAACATGTGATCCTATTAACAATTGTTATCATGCTAACATCTTGTGTGTCAATGACATTTATGACGACAACTTATGATGTGGAACTAAAAAACGTTGAAGTACCATTAGATGCGAAGCAACAATTTGGCGAGTCAAAAATAGTAACGCTTTCTGAAAATGAGATAACAAAATATACATATGAGGATGATTTTGTGTTATTTACATGGTTTGTTTCTTCAACACAATTCCATTTTTTACTTAAAAACAAGACAAATCACTCTATCAAAATTCCATGGGATGATATTGCATATATCAATCCAGATGGCGAATCGAAGAGGGTGATTCATAGTGGTATAAAACTTATAGATAGGAATAATGCTCAAGCCCCATCTGTTGTTGCCAAGAATTCGACATTAAATGACATATTGATTCCTTCTGATAATATTTATTATGTTTCCGAATTTGGATGGGGTGAAGAAAATTTGTTTGGGAGATATAATTCACAAGAAGCTGCACATACAAGCAAATATATTGGGGCAACTGTATCCATATTATTCCCAATTATTATTGAAAACGTAACAAATGAATATACATTTCAGTTTGAAATAAAGGATATCATTGTCAAAGAATGATAGAATAAATAATATAAATAGGAGTGCATTTGGGGTGCGTAGTAACTAAAGTCGTGAGTGCTACTCACTAGATGTGTTGGATGGAGGTTGTAGTTAATCGCACAAGAAATATCTCTCATCAATTTCAACCCCATTATCTTCAAGGAAATTGCGGTATTCCTCGGCGAATGTGGCTTTTCGATGGTGTTCTTTTTGTTTCATAATGTAATTGATAATCATATCTTTGTCGCGTAAACTGTAGCTGAAGCCAGCATATTCACGACCCCAGCCGCGAAAATCAGGAAAGTTGGGATTTGCTTTCAGCCATTTGCTGCTGTCAGTCTTCACTCGTTGCACAAAAGAAGCCAATGACAAATCTGACGGCATGGATATAAAAAGGTGTATGTGGTCTGGCATCCCGTTGATGCGATACGTGATGCAACGGAGGTTTTTTGCTATACCGTAAATGTATGCATATAGCTCCTTTTCGTGTTCCTCGTTGATTGTCGGTTCGCTACGATATGTGCGAAATACTATGTGGTAATATGTAGTGGTATGACTCATGGTTTTATAACGTGGCTGTTAAAGTTTTATTGTATTTAGTAGCGTGTTTTCAACACGCTTTTTTCTCAGCATTTTACTTCAGTAGCCCTACACTTCGTGCAGGGTTATTGATATAGCGTGCCTCCAGCACGCAGGCGTGTCGAAGACACGCTATTTTATTTACCCCATATGTAGTGTGGGGTTCAAAAAAGTCGTACCTTTGCCATCACTATGAATACACTATACTTGAACATACTATCTCGCCAAAATCCTGTTATCGTCCCAGGCCTCGCCCGTTTTTTCAAAACCGCCCCGGGACAATATGGCTTCGGCGATAAGTTCCTCGGAATAAAGGTGCCGACGATAAGAGAGGTGGTGAAGGAATGCTGGAACGTGACGACTTTCGATGACCTGCAGGAATGCGTCAGCTCGGAATACCATGAGATGCGCATGGCAGGACTGCTGACTCTTGTGCAGATTTTCAAACATGCGAAGAAAGACGTGAATCTGCAACAACAATGCGTCGACTTCTATCTCGCTAACACTAAATATATTAACAATTGGGACCTGGTCGACCTCTCATGTTACGAACTGCTTGGCAGCTGGCTCCTCGACAAGGACCGCACTCTGCTTTATGACCTCGCTCGCGACGGAAAAACCATCTGGGAACAGCGCATCGGGATGGTGAGCACCATGCAGTTTCTGCGACATAATCAGCTTGATGACACCTTCAATATCGCTGAGATATTTTTAGCGAAACCGCAACCGCTTCACGACCTGCTTCAAAAAGCCGTGGGATGGCTGCTTCGTGAGGCTGGAAAACGTGATGAGAAACGACTCAAGCTATGGCTTTCAACACGTTACAAGACGATGCCTCGCACCATGTTGCGATACGCAATAGAAAAGTTTCCGGAAAACGAACGTAAATCTTACATGGAGAAATAGTTTTATTTCTCCTTTTTTTCGTAAAAATGCATGTCGACGATGTACTGATACACTTCTTTCGGCATGAAATAGCGTACGTCGCGGCCTTCAGCAATGGCATTTCTGATGAAGGTTGACGATACCTCAATTTCTGGCGCCTCGACTATTTTTACCGACGGATGGTTTGCTAACTCATTACTGCTGTATCCTTTGCGCGGATAAACAAGCAGGTGATGGTATTTCAAAATCATCTCGTAGTTCTTCCATTTCGGGAAGGTCTCGAGGCTGTCCATTCCACAGATAAGGTAAAAATCGGTGTTCGGATGGCGTTCGGCCAAGCGTGTCAAGGTGTCGATGGTGTACGAAGGCTGCGGCATGTAAAACTCGATGTCGCAAACATGAAAACGCTCGTCACCCTTCACAGCCATCTCTACCATATACATGCGATGACGGTCGGCAAGCAGCGACTTCTTGTCCTTGAACGGGTTCTGCGGCGACACCACAAACCAAATCTCATCCATGTCACCGTATTCCGCCAGATAGTTGGCAAGCATCAGGTGACCATTGTGAATTGGGTTAAATGACCCGAAAAATAACCCGATTTTCGTTTTCATTTTATATTGTGTAGGGACGCGGCGTGCCACGTCCCTACAATTGTTATAATATATTAAATAATTGTTCTTTTATCTTTTCAAGTTCGTCCTTCATTTTCACGACAAGCCTCTGAATGTCAGCGTCGTTGGCCTTAGAGCCGAGGGTGTTGATTTCGCGTCCCATCTCTTGTGCGATGAATCCGAGTTTCTTGCCGGCGCCTTCCTCGTCGATGGTCTCCTTGAAGTAGTCGCAATGTTTGCGCAGACGTACCTTTTCCTCAGTGATGTCAAGCTTTTCAAGATAGAAAATCAACTCCTGCTCGAAGCGGTTTTCATCGTATTCGCCACTTGTAAGCTCCTGCAGATTCTTGATAAGACGGCTTTTGATGGTCTCGTGACGGTTCTGTTCGAAAGGCTCCACCTCGCCGAGATAGCCGAGAATCAAGTCGACACGTTTCAGCAAATCCTTTTTCAAAATGGCACCTTCCTTGGCTCTGAAATCGTCAGTCATTGCGATGGCTTGCAGCAATGTCTCCTTTATCTTTTCAAGGAATTCCTCGTCGTAATCCTGCTCCGGTGACACGAAGATGCCCGGCATCCTGAACACTATCGCTGCCACGTCTTTCGACTCTGGGATGTTATACTCTTTTGAGATGCTGTTAATCTGTTCGAGATACGATGCCACGACCTCCTTCTCGATATGGGTGTTTTGCGCCACGTCGGTGTTGGTGATGGTCATCATCACGTCGACTTTACCGCGTTGCAGGCGCGTTGCAATCTCGTTACGATATTCGAACTCGTTGGCCTTAAGCTCCTGCGGAAGCTTCACGATAAGGTCTAACTGCTTGCTGTTCAATGTCTTAATCTCGACAGAGATGTTGTTTGTCTTAAAAATCTGCTCGGCTTTGCCGTAGCCTGTCATCGAACGAATCATCTTCAGAAATAATTTTTTGCAAAGGTAATAAAAAGACTTTAGACTTTAGACCTTAGACCTTAGTTTTTTTAGTTTCATCAAGTAACATACATGCCACGCCTCATTAATTACATTAAGTTGTCATTCCGAGCCGTGAGGCGAGGAATCCCAAAAATTATTTTTAAAAAAATTGTTATTCTTTGTGAAATAATCTTTAACTTTGTGGATTGTTTAGAAAATAAGTCAATTCAAAAAATATTAACACTAAAAATTAGGATTTTATGTCAGAAAAAAAGACTTCAAAAGATTTCATGGAAATGGAAGCCCAGTATGGTGCTCACAACTATCATCCGCTTCCGGTAGTCCTCGCCAAAGGTAAAGGCGCTAAGGTTTGGGACGTTGAAGGCAAAGAGTATTACGACTTTTTGTCAGCATATTCAGCTGTCAACCAGGGTCACTGCCATCCGGCAATTCTCAAGGCTATGTACGAGCAGGCTGAGAAACTCACTCTGAGCTCACGCGCATTCTACAACGACGCCCTCGGTCCATGGGAAAAATATGTCACAGAATATTTCGGTTACGACAAGGTTCTGCCGATGAACACAGGTGCTGAAGCTGACGAGACAGCTCTGAAGCTCGCACGTCGTTGGGGTACAATGTGCAAAGGCATCCCGAATGACGAGGTCACCATCGTGTGCTGCGAAGGCAACTTCCACGGCCGCACCATCACCATCATCACCATGTCGAACGACCCTGACTCATACGCAAACTACGGTCCTCTGACACCTGGTTTCATCCGCATCCCTTACAACGATCCTGACGCATTGGAGAAGGTTCTCGCAAAGGACGGCAAGAAGATCGCAGGTTTCCTGTTGGAGCCAATCCAAGGTGAAGCTGGCGTTTACGTTCCGGATGAAGGTTATCTGAAGAAATGCTACGATATCTG
>Ga0310696_10002886_pt1 | contig 22110 bp, 38 predicted proteins | sample AusTroGonzalo_MG_4_FD_203885 | JGI IMG/M metagenome (GOLD analysis project Ga0310696, IMG submission 203885) | Bovine rumen microbial communities from tropical cattle in Woodstock, Queensland, Australia - Gonzalo_02 (v2) (version 2) | ecosystem: Host-associated > Mammals > Digestive system >...
ATCAGCACGTACCTTCCCACCAGGGCGCTGCCCGCCACGGTGCCGCCGTCAAAGGGCACGGTGGTGGCCGCGCTCAGCCCGGCGGGGGTTGCGCCACTGGCGGGGGCGTTTACCGCCAGGGTGCGGCTGTCGCTGGCCAGGTCGGCCCCGCAGTACACCTTGGCGTTGTCGCTTTCCACAAAGCGCACGCCGTGCAGCTTGCCGATCTCGCCGTTGTAGATTTCCTCCGGCTGGGCGTACTTGTGGGCGTCCAGCCAGTCCTGGCTCTGCCGAAGGTCATAGGTGACAGAGGGGTGCACGATGGCGATATAGTCCCCGTCGATCTTGGGGGCCTTGTGCTTTTTCAGCCACGTCACGGCCCGGTTCACCATGGTGGGGGTGAGGGTGCAGTCCGCGTCCAGGCCCGCGCGGCTCACCACAGTGCTGCTGTGGGCGACGTTGGTGTGCTGGCAGTACATCACGTTGCTGCCGCCGATGGCCACGTTCCGGGCGATCTTGTCCTGGGTGTTGCCGCCCGCCGCGCCCAGCTCCGTCGCCGCGTCCTGGGCCACGGGGTCGATGGCGTGCCGCTGCAGCCTGCGCCCGATGGGGGTATAGTCGCCGTACTCGTACACCGTCATGGTCTTGGCGCTGTACCCGAATTTCTTGCCATCTGGAATCACGCCCTCGGTCAGGCGCTGCACGTCGCCGAAGGTGTTGGGCTTGCGCACTTCCACGGTCATGCCGTGATGCTCGGGCAGCGGCACGTTCTTGGCAAACTGGGCGAAAATGTGGTTGCTCCGGGCGTTCTCCAGGGCCTCGGTGTTGTACCAGGTCTTGATCTGGGGCGCCATGGTGTCGTTGCCGCTGAACGACGTCGCGTCCCCGGTGTAGGCGTTGGTGTAGTTGCCGGTGTTGGCCACCGGATAGCCGCCCTGCCCGCCGCTGTCGGCCATGAGCAGGATCCTGTCTTCAAAGTCAAACATGGTTTCTTTCTCCTTTCGCTATCGCTTGTCCGTCAGCGAATGGAAAGGCAGCCCTGTCTTTTCATTCGCTAAAGTGTCACCAGCTCTCCGCGGTTCAGCCTGGCGCGGATCTCCGCCCGCTGCTGCGGGGTCATGCTGCTTGGGTCGTTCACCATGGGCACAGCGCCGGGCCGTCCCATGCCGTTCTCCATGGGCCTGCTGGCCCCCGCCGCCACGCTGGCGGCTATGTTTTTCCCTGCCTGCTGCGCCGCGTACTGCATGCCCTGGGCCTGGATCTGGGGCCCATGGCTGGCATAGTAGGCTTGCCTTACGCTCATGCCCACCTCCGGGCTCGTCCACCGGGCGAAGTCAGGGTTTGCCTGTACCTCCCGCATCAGGTCAAAGCCCGGGAATTCCCTGGCAAACTCCTGGGCCTGCTGCTGCAGGGCCGCGAAGTGCTGCCGGTACTGCTGTTCCTGCCGGGCTTCCTGCAATTGCCTTTCCTGCTGCGCCACCCGGTCCCGCAGCTGGTGCTCGTTGCGGATCACGTCCACCGGCACGCCGCGGGCGTTGGCTTCCTCGGCGTAGGCGTCCTCGTTCAGCTTCGCCGTGATGCCCGCCACGTCGTTGGGGTCTAAACCGAACCGATGGCCCAGCGCTGCCATGATGGGCCGTGCGGCTTCCGCCTGCTGCCTGTAGTCCTGCTGGTTTTTGAATCGGTTCTGGATCGCGCTCTGAATCCTTTGGCCCACCGCGTTTTCGTATTCCGCCCGGTACTGGCCCTGGATCAGGTCCTCAAACGTTGGCTGCTGTGCCGGTTGGCTTGCCTCCTGCTGGCTGTCCGCCGCGTATCCCTGCCCGGTGACGTCTCCCGCGCCGGTGCCCGCGCCGTCCGTGCCCTCGCCCTCGGCAAACCGCTGCAAATTTAGCTCCATCCTGTCTCCTCCTGGCCTTGAGGCGGCCGATTCCATGATCTGCCCGTAAAGTGGGCGCGCCTATGCTCGTATTATCGCAAATCGCTCCCCCGAATGAGAGAGCGAATAATGCGCCTTATGTGGGCTGGCTCACGTCCCGGCTGGTTTCCCGCGCTTTCACCATGTGGGCCGCGTTGCTGGTGCCCGGCTCCGTCCCCGGCGTTCCCTCCGGCGCGGCGTTTGGCGCGCCCGGTGCCTGCGGTGTTCCGCCGTTCAAAGCATCGGCCATCCGCTGGGCCGTCTGGGGCTCGTATTTCGCCGCCAGCCCCAGGGCCATCTGCTGCCACATCTGCACCTGCTGCTGAAGGGTCATCATCTGCCTAATCTTCCGGATCAATTCTTCCTTGCCCTTAAAGTCCATCATGTCCAGCAGCATCAGGCTTTGAACCGCGTTGTTGGGGTTGAACACCCCCATTTGCAGCATCTGCACCGCCAGCTCGTTCTGGGCCATCTTGCTGTAGGCGTTCTGCTTCTGGGCGCTCACCTGGATATCAAAGACCGGCTTCCTGTATCCCATGCTCATCCCGGCCATGTCCTGGTTCGGCTGCATCACCAGGCCGCTGTTATCCATCTGCACGTATTCATAGCCCGCCATGTCGCCCATGATGCGGAATTGCCTTGGCACGTCGTAGAATTGCCTTATCCGCTCGATCACCATTTCCAGCATCCGGCTGTAGGCGTGGTAGGTGCCCCGGTTGGCGTCCCGGCTGGTGCGGCCCGCCGCCTCCTGCTGGGCCGCGATGCCGCTGGCCGCCGTCACGCCGCTGGTGATGCCGTTGCTTACGTCCTGGTTTCCGCAGGTCTGCTTCAGCTCCTCGATCTTGCTTTGCAGGATGGCCGCGTAGGCGCTGTCCAGGGGCTTGTGCTGGATGGGCAGCATGTCCGCCTCCGTCAGGCTCCCTTCCACCTCCACCACCGGGTTGGTAAAGTCCATGTACTGGTCCAGGTTGATGGCGCTGTCCCGCTTGCGGAAATACCGGGGAATGGCCCCCGCCCGGGCGTTGGTCTGGATGGCGTAGGAAAGCAGGTCGATCTCCTCCTGGGTGTCCTTGCCAAGGTCAATATAGCCCCATCCGGCGGGGCTGCCCTTCTGCGGGTACAGCACGTCCAGCACGAAGGGATAATCCCCGTCGGCATACCAGCCTTTGCCCGCCATGGCCGGGTCGTCCTCGCTGGCGTAGAGGATGTTCAGGCCCACGAATTTGCAGTATTGCAGTATCTTTGTCCCGCCCTCATAGGTGTGGTAATACCAGTCCACCACCAGCGCGTCCCTGGTCTGGTCCTTCTTGCTCTCCGTTTCATAGCGCTTTACAGCCAGGTCGCTTTCCAGCGGCTTGTCCGTCAGCTGCGGGTACCGGCGCTTCAATTGCTCCTTGTTCTGGGCGCTCACCAGGAATACGTTTTCGCTTTTCTGGATGTCCTCGATCCCCGGCTCCCAGTACAGGTTCATCAGGTCAATCCCGCATATGCTGATATCTCCCAGCCCGTTCAGCTTCCCGCTGTCCCAGTATACGGCGTACACCCCGGTGCCGTGCTTATTCTTTTCCCAGGCCTGCTTGCTGTACACCTCCGTAAAATGGTTCTGCTCCAATACCACCGGCAGGATGCTTGTCAGCTTTTTCGCCTCCGCTTCGTCCCCCTGCTCCCTTGGCAATATCACCGGCTCCGGGAAAGCGTCCATCATGTCCGCGTGCTTGCCCAGGATCACGTTCACCAGCCATTTGGTGCTCCGCTTGGGGGCTTTTGGGTTCCCCTGCTCCGCCATGCAGTCCCAGGCATGCCCCTGCCACCACTTTTCATCCTCCCACAGCCGCCCCTCCAGCTTGGCCTTTCCCGCCTTGTATTCCTTAAGCTTCGCCGTCGCCTGCATGATTTTGCTCTCCGTCACCTTCTTCGCCGCCGGCGCGTCCATGATCCCCCTGTCTTCCGCCTGGCCCAATCCCGCCTGGCCCATTTGCGCCTGGTTCAACTCCGCCTTGTTCAATCCTGCCTTGTTCAGCCGTTTTTCCTCCAGCAAGTTCCTGATCTCGCTCATTCTCTTTCCCCTTTCTTCATTTCCCCCGTTTACTCCGCCCCCCGCCTGTCATCCCGAGCGGAGCGCAGCGTTTGTCATCCCGAGCGGAGCGCAGCGGAGTCGAGGGACCTCATTCGTCCACCGCAAGCACCTCATTCGTCCACCGCAAGCACCTCATTCGTCCACCGCAAGCACCTCATTCGTCCACCGCAAGGTCCCCCCCTCAATGCCTCCGTCTCCGCATCTGGTCCAGCGGATCCGTGAATACCACGTTCCTGGTGATGTTCTGCCTGGGCTTAATGGGGTTCATCATGCATAGATACCGCCATTCGTCCGCCACGTGATCCTCCCCCTCCGTGTCCAGATCCTCCGCCCGGTGCTCGTCGTAGCAAAGCAGCGGGATCGTCCGCTTGAACGCCTCGCAGTTGTCGAACACATACATCATGGGGTACCCGTTTTCGTCAAAGGCCAGCCGGTAATGGCACTGCATCCAGCCGGGGATCCGGTCGTTGTTCCCCCGCTCAAAGTACACCCCGAATTTTTCCGCCGTGTCCGCCCGGCTCATGCCGGTTTCCTCCCCGGCCCAGATGCTGGGGTCGGCCACACCCTGGATGTGCCGCCCGGTAAGCCAGGGGTGCTCCCTTTCCATCCTCGCGATCTCGGAAAATATCCTGTCGTCCGTCCATTTGACCCCCTCGTTGGGCAGGATTTCCCCGCTCCTTTCGTCCCTCCGGCAGCCGTATAGCTCCAGGATCCTGTACAGCACCCCGTCAAAGTCAATGGCCCACCAGGCGCAGGAAAAGGGGTGCCGGTATCCCCAGTCAAAGGAGCGGTAAACTTTCCAGCCCGGCGGCGGCGCAAAGCCCTTGATCACGTGGGTGTTTTTCCTGTCCATGTAGTGCTCCGGGTCGTCGGCGAACTCCTCAAAGAATTGCCCTTCGTAGATGTCCCAGTTGCCGTACAGCCAGGCGTCCCGCTGCTTGGGCGGCAGCGCCCGCAGGGTCTCGATGTAGTCCGGCTGGTCCCGCATCAGCGCCTTGTTGTCCGTCACTAAGCTCTGGATGAACACATAGTCCTCTTTCCTTTCGTCCCCCTTGAACCGGCCTTCCTTCAGCCGCTTGATGTACTGGTGCCCTTTCCCGCCCGGGTTGCAGGTCATGTACAGCCGCTTGGGGAAGGGGTTCGTGCCGCGGACGCACACGGAAATGGTCTTGATCTGGTATTCCGTCATCTGCGTGGCCTCGTCGATGGCGATCACGTCATATTCGTGCCCCTGGATGTTCTGCAGATCGTCGTCCCGGCTGCAGTACATGAACTTGATGGTGCTGCCGTTTTGAAAGCGGAATTCGTGCTCCGTCCCGTTGTATTTGGCGGCCCGCGCAAGCTCCGCCTTCAAAGGATTGATGTGGTTGGCCACCAATTCCGGGTAGCTCCTGCGCATGATCAGCACCTTGATGCCCGGATAGCGCATGCACATCAGCACCGCTTTCCACCGAACGGCCCAGCTTTTCCCGCCGCCCCTGGCCCCGCCGAAGATCACGTACTTTTTCTCGCTCAGCATAAAGGCCCGCTGCCGGTCGCTGGGGGATGGCATGTGTATTTCCGTCATTTCGCCAGCTCCTCCGCTTCCGGGTCGAGGATGAGCCGCGCGCCGCCTGCGTTCTGCTCGGCCTCCAGCTTTTCCTTCCGTTCGTCCATCTCCTGCTTCCGCCGCATGAGGGAAAGCCGCTCCTCCTGCTCCCGCGTCAGGATCCCGGCGATCCGCATCCTGGTGTCCGCCTGCAGGTTCACCGCCTTGCTCAGGCTCTCCAGGTTCCTTGCCCTCATTTCTCCGGCTGGATAGTGCCCGGCGTTCTCCTCCGCGTCCTCGTCAAAGGCTTTCGCCGCTTTTTTCAGCGCGCTTTCCAGGTATCCGCTGGCCTCCATGAGCTGGGCAAGCTCCTTGGCCCGTTTGTTTACCATCCGGGCGCTGGCTTTCTTTTCCACCCGCGCCCGGAATTTATTCCGCTTTTCCCGCCAGCCCTCCGCCGCGCTCCATTTCTCCAGCGTCTTTCGCGGTATGTCCAGCGCCTCGGCCAGCGTCCGAAGCGATTCGCGTCCGCTTACATACCGGGTTCTGGCTTCCTCCCGCCTGTCCTCGCTCATCCGCTCACCTCCGCCCATATTATCCCAGATTGTACAGCCAAAAAAGAGCGCGAAAAAAAACGCGCTCCCTCAAAAAACGCTTCCTCTGTCCGCGCCCGCGCGCGGAAAGGCTTTTCGCCCCCGCTTTGCCCCCCTGCCATCCCGACCGGAGCGGAGGGACCTCCCTCCCCCCGCTGTCATCCCGACCGGAGCGAAGCGGAGCGGAGGGATCTCCCCCTACTCCCTTTTCTCCATCGCCGCGTAAATATAGCACCCCGGCAGAAAATCGCTGTACCGGATGGCATACCCCATCAGCCTGTACCCCGGATATTTTTTCTCAAACAAGCCCCGCGCGTCCTCCCGGCACATCCGTTCGATCTTCGCCGCCTGGGCCCGGCTGAATTTATGGTCGCTCACCGTGGGCTCCGGCTTCTTCAGCCCCCTGCTGCACCGGAACCGCCGCTTCCCGGCTGCCTCCTGCCCGTCCTTTTTGATCATCATGTACCTGGCATACCCCGCCAGCCCGCCGTCCGCCCGCTTCACCCGGTCCACGTTGGCAAGGCCCCAGGGCCAAAGCCCCTCCGCCTGGTCCCGGTCCAGCGGCCCCCGGTTGATGATCCCGTGCACGTGGTACCGGGTTTCCTCCCCCTCTCCTGTTTTCTCCAGGTGCAGGATGTATTTCAGCTCCATCCCCGCCGCCCGGTAAACCTTCCGCAGCTTCCCGATAAACGCCTTCACCCGCTTTTCGAACACTTCAAACGCGCAGGGCTCCTTCGTGGTCAGGCTGTTTAACATCAGGTCCCCCGGCCCGAAGTTCAGGTTCATGAGCCTGCGCAGGTAATTTTCCTGCCGCCGGTCGTTCCCCCTTTTCATCTGCTCCGTGCTCTTCTTCCGGGCCTGCGCCTCCCGCCGGTACGCCCATGAGACCACCGGCATGATCTCCGCTTCCAGCGTGTCCCCGCACTTATAGGTCTTCGTCCGCTGCAGCAGCACCCCCGCCCCCGCGTGCCCCGGCGTCCGCTCCCGGTATTCCCAGCCTTCCGGCTCCATCCTGCGCATCTGCATGTCTCCCCGCCACGTCCCCGGCTCTGCCATAGGAGGGCCTGCGGGCCCCCCTGATGGCGTCACCCCCCGGGGTTAGGAACGCCCGTTCCCGTCCCCTGCCTCTGTATCTTCCAATTATGAATACCCGATACAAGCCCGAAAAAAACGATTCGTTTTTAAGTCCCTCCTCCCTCTTATAGCTCCTCCGTAATCAGCCCGCTGTACCGGTGCTCGTCGTAATCGTCCGCCGCGTCCGCCCGGTGTCCCCGCATGGCGTCCGCCGCCGGGCAGGTGGCAAAGTGGCTGAGGTACCCTTTTGTTTTCCCCGGGCTGAACACCACGGCCTCCCGCCCCTTGCTGATCCGCCCGTCCTCGGTGACGATGCTCTTGCTCCCGTTCTCCGTATCCTCGTAATACCTGGGCAGCAGGTCACAGGGCATTTTCGCCCCGCTCTGCATCTTGATCCAATGGATCACCTGCCCGCATCCCTTGCATACCGCCATGGTTGTCTCCTTTCCGCGGCCCGGCAGGCTTGCGCGGTGGGGGCCCGCCTGTCCTTGACGGGCTTGTCGCTTCCGCCTGCCGGTGCCGCTGTCCCCGGTCGCCCCGCCGCATTTCCACGAATGCTTTCCACGGCACATCCCCCGGCATTGCGTCCCGGCCTTTGCGCGCTGCTCTTATGCCCCTGATTTCCACGTTGATTTCGCGCTTCCGCTTGATTTCCACGTTGTTTTCCCGCGTCCGCTTGAGCAGCCTCCTGCGTCCGCGTTCTGCCGCTGGGCACTTTCTTTCTCCACATTTCCACAGGTTCTTTCCTCCCGCTCCCTGCCAGCGGCAGCGCAGGCCTGCGGGCGGTTGGTGCATCCTCCCGGATTCGAACCGGGAACACCTGGCTTATAAGGCCAGCGCTCTCACCGTTGAGCTAAGGATGCAGGCCGGGGAGCGTCCTCCCCGGATGGTTGTTATGTTCGCCAGGCCAACCATCTGCCCGGTAAACAATTCGGATGGCTGGGTTTTCACCAGCATCTGCTGACTCCTCAGCCGCATTCCTTTATGCTACATCCGCATATCGCCCCCCGCCTGCCATCCCGACCGGAGCAAAGCGGAGTGGAGATACCTCCCACGGATACCGGCTCCCTGTCCGGTCTCTTAATCCGCGTTTTGCTTTACAGCATCCCCCTCTTCTGCGCCTCCTGCCCGTACCTGCACCTGTCCAGCACCCCGCATGTGAGGCACCCCGGCGAGTTTTCGCACAGCTTGTTTTTGATCTCCCTGTCGCTCATATGTTCCGCCCGCCTGAAATACTGGGCCCTTTCCGCCCGCTTTTCCTTTTCCGTCAGCCTCCGCATGCCCGCCATGGTGCGCGCCATCATGCGCATGCCCCCTTTCATCGCTTTTTTTGTTTCACCCGCCGCGCCATCCTTTTCTGGCTCTGGATCACGCTGTTGACGGCCTCCGCGTTTTCCAGCCGCCGCTTTCTGGCCTCCCGGTTTTTCTCCGCGTATTCCCTGTATTTTTCGCATCGCCCGTGGCATCCCGGCTCCCTGTCCTGGCAGCCCCAGCATGGTTCCCGCATTTTGCCCGCGCCCTTCCCTTTTTTATATCGCCAGCAGATCGGCAAAGTTTTTGATCGTGAGTATCACCCAGTAAGCCACGATCCACTTCCACATGTTCTTTTTCCCTGTCAGCCCCGATGCCACCCACGCGGCGTCCGCCATCAGCAAAAACACCAGGATTTGTGATACGATTTTCATGTTTCCTCCTTCTTCCCGTTGCCCCGTCCAAAAGCCTTCCCCTGGCAGGCAATGCCGCCAATTTAAGAGAAAAGCATCACTGATAATCAAGAAACTGTTTATCAAACAACTGTCTATGTCATCCTGAGCGCGTCCGAACGCGAAGGATCTAAGAAAACGAAGCATCATAGACCAAGTAGAAACTGCCAACTCTCGGCTGTCATCCTGAGCGCATCCGGACGCGAAGGATCTCATATCAGCGCACTCTGCCAGGCAATCTATTCCCCGGCAAGGAAATCCTGCCCGCCTTCGGCGGGCGCAAGCGAACACGACCGCCTCCTTCGTCGGGAGTTCCTTCGCTTCGCTCAGGATGACAGCGTTTCTTGTTCATTGTATCGTTTCTTGGTTGATCGTGTTTCCCCTTAAGTTAACAGCCTTCCCCTGGCAGGGGGGCCGCAGCGCCCGGATGGTGGCGCGAAGCGGCTCGGATGAGGTGCTCCCTTATTCCTCCTTCGGCGGTTCCGGCAGCGGCATCCAATGCGTAACCGCTTTATCTGGCAAAGGCTGAAAACATCCCCGATTATAAAAGTGTTTCGCTTCGTAAAGGAGAACATTGCATCCTTTCCACGCCATAAACGCAAACACCCATCTCTCGTCATCCGGCAGCCTGTCCTTAACGCTGATCCATCTGCCTTGCAGCGCTTCTATCGCCATGTCAAAGGCCGCGGCGTAATCCATCGGATAATCCCATTCCACCTGGGCAATGGCCGTTTTTTTTGGTTTCAATCGCTTCCCGGTTCGTCATTCCTCTCATTCCTCCTGGTACTTGCTATGATAGATGGCCCTGGCCCGTTCGCAGTATGTCCACCTGCCGCAGCAGAACACCCTGTAGTGCAGCTCCTTCTGCTCCTGGCTCCCGAACAGGATTTCTCCCTTGGTGTCCGGGATCACGCCCTCGCACACGATGTACATCCTGGTGTGAAACTGAAAATAGGGGCATTGCGCTTCCCGATCGCAAAGCGTCCTGTTCCCCGTTTTGGTTTTCCGCTTCCTCCCGCGCATGCTGCCCCTCCCGTGTTCACGCTTCTTCCACTTTCAGCCCCCAGCAGGCCGCCATCTGTTTCTTCTTGTTGATGTATACCCGGTTTTTCTTTGTGATCTCGCTTTTCACGTCGATCACGTGGAATTCCCTGTCCTTCGTCAGGATGCAGAAGTCCGCGATATACCGGATGCCTCCCGGCAGATCAAACGGCACCTGCCGCAGGATCAGCCGTATCGATCCCGCCTGAAGCTTTGGCAGCAGCACGTTTTCATAATACCTGGCTTCCTTCTTGCTGCCGAACTTCTTCCCGTCCACGGTGGTTAATACGTTCCGGTATTTGTTCACCGGCTTTTCTTCCGCCGGTTCCGGTTCCTCCTGCCCCCGCCTTGCCATCCAGGCCCGGAATTCCACTTCCGTCATCCTCAGCGCCATTTGCCGTGCCCGTACCCCTTGATGTACGCCCGGCTGTACCGGCTCCGCTGCCTGGCGCCCGCGGGCTTCCCCCTCCGGCTCCTGTCCGCCATCAGGTTAATGATCTCCCTGTCCGCCATGTCCTCAAGCTTCGGCTCCTCCGCCAGCGCCCACAGGGCGGCCATCCCCAGGGCAAAGGCAACTACCAGTTCCCACATGCTTCATTCCTCCTGTCTTTCATCCCCATTGTTCCGAAAAAGCCCGCGCGATTCCGGGAAATGTCCGGCTCCTTATTTTTTGTGATCTGTTTGAGTTCAGCTCGTATCTTTCTTTGATCGTTCTGTCCCGCTTCTTGCTCGTGCCGCCTACCCACAGTCCTGTCGGCACCACGATATCATCAGCCATCAGCGGCGGCAGCCCTTTCAGCCATAGGCAGGTTCTCTTCCTCCATGGCTCCCCGAACATGTAAGGCTCTATGATCTGTGAGCACGTCGGAAGGTTGAAGACTCGCAATTGCACCGGGTTTTCGATGCATAGCCTTTCCTGCCCGCTTTCCCATATCGCCATGAAGAATTCAGCGGCCTGCAATCCCTTCTCATATCTGTCATAATCTCGGATGGTATGATCCTTATTAAATAATCGGACGGCTCCTGCCGCGCTTAAATAGGTACATGGCGGGTGCGCGATCACCAAATCCCATTTCATTTTCAGCATCTCCAGCGCGTCCGCCTTGATGTGCCATTCCGGATGTCCGCCGGAGCAGTCCTGCAAATCGCAGCTGTACGCCTCATGTCCCCGCTCCCGGAATGCTGTGCAAACGCGCTGGCTCTCCTCACACGCTACCAATACCCGCATGGTCTTTCATCCATTCCACCAGCGGCCTGTATACCTCCCGGGCGTACAGCACCCCGCCGATAAAGCCCAGCCCCAGCGCCAGCCCCTGCAATAGGATTTCTTGCATCATCTACGCCTCCATTTCCCCGCGGAAAATCATCCGCACCCGCTGGGCCATTTCCGCTTCCTTCGCCGCTTCCTTGAGCAGCCGTCTCTTCCGTTCGTTGTGCCCGTAGATCAGGGCCAGCGCCGCCTCCCGCTCGTCATATACCGCGGTGTGGGTCGCCCGTTTCTTTTTCCCGTCCCTGATCCCCGCTTTCCTGACGCCATAATCTATCAGCGCCTTGCTCACCGTGCCTTGGCCGTATCCGTATTTGTCCGCGATCTCCATCTGTGTCATCGTTCCCATAAAAAACCTCCTGCCTCTCTTTACCCATCCAGCCAAATCATCAGGCACCAGTATCCCGGCATCGCCTTTTCCACCCGCAGGTCCCCCAGCCGCAGCAGCATGTCCCTGAGCTCCTCCCGCGTCCGCCAGGTCTCCGGTTCCTTCCGTTTCCGGTATACGCGCCCCCAGGCCACGTCCCAGTTGACGCCACGCATCAGCTGTCGAAATGTCAGCGTTTCCGTCATGCCGTTTTCTCCTGGCTTTTAATCATCGTCTCCATGTCCATCTGCCGCCCGACCACGGCCCCCGTCCTCCGGTCAATCACGGGCTCCTCCTGCCTGCGCATCCTGTGCTTGTGCAGGGGGCAGCTATCGCAGCCGCAGGTTTCCACCATGCTCCTGTGCCCGCCCATGCAGTCCAGGCACTTGGCCCGGATGTCCTTTAAAATGGCATCCAGCACCATGCTTTCGCTCATTCGTTCACCCCTAATCCCTACCTGTACACCGTCAGCCTTTCGATCTCGTCCCCGTTCTCGTCGATCAGCACGGCTTCCATCTCGTTCTCGTGGTGGATCTGGCATATCAGCTTTCCCACCTTCCTGGCGTGCTCCCGCATGCTGCGGGCGGGCACGTTCACGGCCCCGGCCAGCCGCACGCCCATGGGCCCAAAGTAATATTCCACGGTAATCATGTTCCCGCCGCCTTTCCCAACTGTCCAACGATCACCCGGTTTCCCTGCGCGTCCTGCCGCACCAGCAGGATCCTGCCGCCCAGCCCCGCCTGGCTCCTGGCCTTCCGCGCGGCGCAGGGCTGATGGTAGATTTTCGCCTTCCGGATGTCGTCCACCACGTGCGCGTACCGTTTCTCCTCGCTCCATACGTTCACCACGTTCTCGATGTAATGCCCGCCCGGCACCCGGATCACGAACCCGTCGTTATTCCGCCTCACATCGCTCATTGAAAACCTCCTGCCTCCTGCTTTTAAACCTCTGAAAAATAGATCGCCTTCGCCACGTCCCTGGCCGCGTATACGTGCAATCCGTTCAGGTCGAATTTCGGCACCTCCTTCTCCCGCACAAACTTCCGCGCCGCCCGGTCGTCCGTCCCAAAGAATTTTGATATGTCCCGCAGCCGCAGCATCTTCGCCCCGTCCGCGCTTTCGATCAGCTCGTCGTATATCTCCTGCTGCCTGGCAGGCATCTTGATCCTTGGCATATTTATTCCCCCTGCCCTTCCGTCATTGGCCGCCAGCCCACGCCGATATAGTCCAGAACTTCTCCCCAGCCCATGTCATACATCCAGAAATGCCATTCTTTGGGGTTGCTCTCATGCAGCATGTCAAAGTGGTGGGGCCGCTTGTCCAGGTGGATGCCATACCCGCACATACTGCACCCGGTTCTCTGGGCCTTGGTCGTCCTCAGCGTCCCGTCCGTGTCCCGCGCGATTTCCCCGTAGATTTCAGGAACGTGTACATTGAGGTCGAGGGCCAATTGCAGCAAATCCTGACGGTTAAAAAAGTTGAAGGGGCAGCTTCGCGCCGTGTCCTTGCCCACATAGTTGCATCCGTGCATCCGAAGGCTGTATTGCCGCCGCCCGCCTTCGCTCTGCATCAGGCCCAGGAACGGCCAAATGTTGTGTTCTTCCTGATACCGCCGCGCCGGTTCCTCTTTCAGCCAGAAACAGCACTGGTCGGATACCTTGAACGGCGCTGCCTGGCAGTCCAGGTCAGGCCGGAAATCCTTGTACAGCCCGCCGAACAATTTCACCCATTTATCGGGAATTTTGAAGCGCGGGTTGGTCTTGTATTTGCCCCAGGCCCCTTCCTCCCCGGTCATGTACGCCTTGATGATCGGCGAAGTATCGCCCGGCGTTTGTAACCGGCTGATCTTCGCGCTGGTCTGCTTGCTGATAATCGGATACCCGTATTCCTTGAGCACCTGCACTTTGCTTTTCAGCGGCTGAATGGGGATCACGCCCATTTCCTCGTGCACCGCCTGAATGCTCTTGTCCTCCAGAATCGAAACGCTGACCCCGTCGCAGGCCCCCAGCACCGCCCGGCAGAACGCCAGCAGCGTGATGCTGTCCAGCCCGCCCACGGATACCGCGTAATTCTTCCCGTATTGTTCGCATGTGGTCTGCCAGTCCCGCACCCGGGTCTCCGCCACGGCGACTTTCGCCTCATACGGCAGCTCCAGCATCTGCGCGTTATGCCGCATCCGCGTGTCCTTTTCTTCGGGCGTTTCTTTCTTCTGCCCTTCCTGCCAAATCTTTGCCATGCTTCCTCCTTTCATCCCTTCGCCCCCGGCCCCCGCCTGTCATCCCGAGCGAAGGTGAGCGGGACGCGAACCGCAGCCGAGGGATCTGATACCCCCGGCCCCCGCTGTCATGACTTCGCCATCGCCAAGCGGCGAGTTTTTACATAAAGTTTCAGCAGGCTTTCACTTTTTTCCCGTTCCTTTATCCATAAATCCCGATATATCCGGGCTTCCTTCTCTGCTTCATCAATCTTCATCTGCATACGCCACTTCTGCCCGGGCGTAAAGTCAAAATCATTTAAGGCTTCTTTTAATTCTTGTTCTTTATCTGCCAAGGCAAGGTTAGCGTTTTCCAGTTCGTCCCGCAGCTCGGCATTTTCCGCTACCAGCCTTTCCACCCGTGCTTTCAATTTGTTCATTTCTTCTTCACAGAGTTTGAAATTACTCATGAATGATTCCTCCTTTCATCCCTTCGCCCCCGGCCCCCGCTGTCATCCCGAGCGAAGGTGAGCGGGACGCGAACCGCAGCCGAGGGATCTGATACCCCCGGCCCTTGCCTGTCATGACTTCGCCTCGCCGCCCCCGCCTGTCATCCCGAGCGAAGGTGAGCGGGACGCGAACCGCAGCCGAGGGATCTGATACCCCCGCTCACGCGCTTTCCTGATCTTCCCTTGCGAACAAGTATTTCAATTCATATTCCGGGAATAGATTCTTCGCAATAATCATCGCTTCATCAAACGTGAAATCCGTCACCCCATCCAGTTTGTTCCGCGCCGTTTTCTCCGTCGTATCAATGAGCGCCGCTATCGTTTTGGTCGAGATATGCTTAATGCTCATCACATTCTGAAGGTTTTTCAGCATTGTTTTTTCCTCCTCTCATGTTACCTTGCAAGGTAATTACAGTGCTAATATATACCTTATAAGGTATTTTGTCAATACTTTTTTTCTTCGCAAGGTAATTTTTTATTGACTTGCGCCTTTTATTCCTATATACTACGGGTGAAAGGCGGTGTTCATATTGACTTTTCTTGAGAAGCTGGATTATCTGATGAACCGAGATAATCTAAATAAACACACTTTGGCCCAAAAAAGCGGTATTCCCTATACAACCATTGTCGGCTTCTATGAAAGAAGCTACGGGAATACCAAACTATCCACCATTCAAAAGCTATGCGACTTTTTCAATGTCTCCCTTGATTATATGGCGCGTGACGAATATTCAAATCCCTATGATTCCCCAAACGCATTTTCCGAAGATGAAATCAGCCTAATCGACCAGTACCGTGATCTTTCACCAGAAGGGCAGCAGTATATCCGACAAACTATGGCCATTGCCCACGCTACAATGAGAAAAAATTTGTCTACTGTCGATCTGGAAAACCTTGCATAATTAAGGTGGTGAATGTACGTGACTTGGCTTTCCCTTTTCGCTGTTCTTTTCCTTATTATTGAATTCCTTCTTGATAATCCAGATGAAATTGTTTTTCTGCTTAACGAAAGTCATAAGAAGAATCAATGACTGCCACTAATATAGACGAATATGAGGTGTAATCAACCGATGCGGAAAAACATCTTGCTCATTATTTACCCGATCATTATCATTTTGATGCTTGTATTTTATTTTACCAGCAGCAAAAAAGATAATACCTCCAGCAGCGTTCCGTTGCAGGCTTATGCCGCGCAAACTTCTGCACCCCGTTCTGTGAGTGCTGCCGCGATCCACACTGCCTCCCCGGAAAATCCATCTGCCGCCCGCATGGAGCCCACGGCCACCCCGCGCATAACCAATACATACGTCATCAATTCAAATACCGGAAAATTCCATAAACCTTCCTGTTCATCTGTCAAACAGATGAAAGAGAAAAACAAGAAATACTTTACCTGTACCCGGGACGAGATGATTATTTGGGGTTATTCTCCCTGTCAGCGCTGCAATCCCTAAGTCCGCCTTCCCCTCGCGGGAGAAACGAATGAAGCGCCCCTCTCAACAAAAAAAGCCCCCCTTCCGGGGGAGCCTTTTCTTCCTCGCTCATGTCGCCGCCAGCCTTATTTTTGCCAGTTCCTCCGCCAGGGCAAGCCGCTCGTTTCGCACGTCGATATCGTCCTGCAGGTTCAGGAAGTACCTTTCGCTCACCCCGAAGTACCGGCTCAGCCGCAGCGATGTATCCGCCGTCACCCGCCGCCGCCCATGCAGGATGTCCTGGATCCTGGAGAGCGGCACATAAATATCTTTCGCCAGCCGGTAAGCGCTGATCCCCATGGGATCCATGAATTCTTCTTTCAGGATTTCGCCGACGGTCGGCGTCTCGATCACGTCCTTCATGTTTTCCGCCTCCTTCAATGATAGTTTACGATCTCCACGTCGTAATAGTCCCCGTTCCTCTCTGTGAAACAAATCCGGTATTTGTCGTTGACGCGGATGCTGTGCTGCCCCTCCCTGTCTCCGTGCAGCTGTTCCAGATGGTTCGCGGGCGGCACCCGCAAATCGTTCAGGTTTTCCGCATTGTCGATCATCATCAGCTTTCTCAGCGCGATCCGCTGGATATCCCCCGGCAGTTTGCGCGAAAACTGCTGCTGATATACCCGTTCCGTTTCACGGTCAGCAAATGTCTTAATCATATGTTTATTATACCCGTTTCCCGTGCGTATGTCAATCCATCAAATGAGGTGATCCCATGAAGCTCCCCGCCATCCGCCAGCTCCCCAGCGGCTCCTGGTTCTGCCGCGTGCGAATCGACGGCAAGGACGTATGTATCACGGAGCCCTCCGAGGCGAAATGCCGCGCCCGCGCCATGGCCTATAAAACCGGCATCATCGACGAGCGCCGCGCGCCCTCAGGCGCTAAGACCCTGGCCCAGGCATGCGACCAGTATATCGATATCCGCCGCGGCGTCATTGAGCCCAGCACCATCGCCACGTATGAAAAATACCGCCGCCTGTATTTTCAAGGCATTATGTCCACGCGCCTGTCCGCTCTGAATGATCACCTGCTCAGTCAGGCCGTCAGCTGTGAGCGCCAGAAAACCAGCCGGCGGGGGAGACCCATCAGCGCCAAAACCATCCAAAGCGCTTTGGGGTTTATTAAATGCGTCCTCAAGGAAAACAAGGTCGAATATGACAAAATCCTCGCCCCGGAAGTCAAGCGCCGCGTCGTGCGCCTGCCCGAGCCCGATCGCGTGATCCGCGCCATCGTCGGCTCTGAAATCGAATTGCCCTGCATGCTGGCCGCGTGGCTTTCCCTCAGCATGTCCGAGATTCGTGGCCTCACCAAAAGCCGCTCCGTCTACAACCATCAGCTGTATGTGGTGGACACCGTCGTGCGCGTCCGCGTGGGGGAGAGGACGACCCCCGACGGCAAGAAAAAGGGCATCTATCAGGATATCAAGAAGGAAGGCGGCAAAGAAGAGGAGCGCACCCGCGTCCTTGACCTGCCGCCCTATATCGAATCCCTCATTGCCCAGGTAGAAGGTGACGTGCTCTGCCCACTCACCGTGCGCCAGATCGAGCGCCGCTTTAATGCCCTCGTCGCATCCGCTGGTCTCCCGCATATGACCTTTCACCAGCTGCGCCACTTGAACGCCTCCACCATGGCTATGCTGCAAATTCAAAAAGAAATCGCCCGCGAACGTGGGGGATGGAAAACCGACCATGTCATGAACCAGGTCTACACCCACACCTTCGACACACCCCGCCTTGAAGCGGATAAAAAAATTAACGCTTTTTTCGAAAAGCAGATCAGCTCCGCCCGCCCGCATCCCCAGCCGGAAACCGTTGCCGAAAAACTGCGAAATGGCAATAAATCGGCAATGAATCTTAAAAAACATAAGGTTTACCGTCTCTTTAGGGAATAAGTAAGACGTTCGATTCTCCTCACCTCCACTATCAAAAAAGCCGCGAAAACGCGGCTTTTTGTTGTAAATACTAAGAAAATTGGGGATTTCGGCTTACTTTGCATACATGCCAAAAGTGCGTTTTTAGGCACTTCACAGCATCCATTTTGGCAATGAAATTGGCAATGAAAAACCCGCCCAAAGAGGCGGGTGGTTCCCAGGTCTATCTTTATCCTCGCAGCCTTACAGGTGGTATTTGTCCGTCGGGTTGTTCACGATGCCGAAGCCCACGAGCACCGGCAGCAGCAGCTCCATGAACTCGTCGAACACAGGGGCCAGGTCATACCCGGTGGCCTTTTTGATCACGAAGGCCACCAGCGCGACGATGGACAGCCAAAGCGCCCAGCTCTTGAGCCTGTTCTGTTTTTCTTCCATGGTCTTCCCTCCATTCTACATTCTGCGTTCTACATCCTACATTCTGATCGGGCGGGTGCGCCGCCAGTGTATCCAGCCGATGATGCGCGGACTTGCAGCTGGATTCCACGGCGCTCAGGCGTTCGGAGATAACATCAATGCGCCCGCGCATGCCGCGCATTTCCACCCGGATGTCTTCCACGCCGCCGCTGATGTTGTCCAGTTTCGCTTCCAGCCGCGCGCTCCCCGCCGCATCCTGCCGGGTGTCTTTCCGGCTGGTAAGGATCAGGCCAACCAACGCAATCAGCACGGCGGCAGCGCTCAGTATCGTTGATGTTTCCATGTTATTCCCCTCCCGCGCTGAAATCGAATTCTTCGGCAGGAATTTTCGTGTTGCTCTGTTTGAGATATACGTCAACATACATCTCATTCTTTGCCAGGTTATAGGTGACTTCCGGGTAGTAGTGGCCCAATTTCTGGTCATACAACGTGCATTTTTTGTAGCCCAATTCATGCGCGAACCAAACAAATTCCAATTCTTCCATGGTCAGTTCCAATTCGTATTTTTCCCGCATGATCCGAATTACCGCATTTTTCGCAGCTTTCTCAAACTCATAACTTGTCATCGTTAATACCTCCTTCTAATTTCGTCCGCTTCTTCTTTCCCGTACTTCTTGCAATTCCGCCTGTAATCAATCCATTGAGCCAACGGAACGCATACAACGAGAACCAATATTACCGCAACGAGAATAAGGGGAACCGGGATGCCTAATATTGATTCATCTAAGATTTCCATTCGTTTTACCCCGCCAGCGCATTTTTGATGATCCCCAGGCAATCGGATAGCGCAGCCTGTATTTCCAGCATCTTCAGGCGCGGCAGGGTGACGGTATCCGTGCCCTCCGGTTCGCCCGGTTCGTCCGGCTCCTGCGGTTCTTCCGGCGCCCCCGTGCCCGGCGCTTCGTATTCCATCCCCAGCGCCTTTCTGGTCTTCGGCCCCACCACGCCGTCAGCGGCCAGCCCGTGGGCGCTCTGGAACGCCTTGACCGCCGCCTCGGTTTTCGCGCCGAAAACGCCGTCTATTTCCAGGTTCGCGCCGTACTTGGCATTCAGGAGCGCTTGCAGCTCCTCCACCTCGTCACCCTTGCTTCCGCGCCGCAGGGTCGCCACATTTTTGCTCTCGCTCACGTTCAGCCCCGCCTTTCTCAGTTCTTCGGTGCTGTACAGCCCGGCAGGAACGCCCCAGTGCGTCCATGCGGGCGTACCGGGCAGCTTGTCCCTTTTTACGGTGGTGCTGCAATGGATGATCTCGCCGTCGCCCTGGTACATCCCCGTGTGGCTCATTTTGCCCTCTTTGCGCTTGAACACGCAGCAGACCAGGCCGCGAGGAATATCCTTGATTTCGCCCTTCGCCGCCCAGTTGGACGCGGTTTCCCATTGGGTAGTAGCGCCGCCGCCGGCCAGGGAAAGCCCGACCTGCGCCAAAAGCCAGCGGGTAAAGCCCCGGCAGTCGAAGCACCTGCACCCGTCCCATTTGCACCCAGAACAGGACGATTGTTTCCCGCTCAGTACCGGGCAGTTGTCCTTGATCGCCGCCGCGTACTTCTCATTGCTGTACCCCATCCTGTTTTTCCGCCAGGACGGCGTACACATCTCACCCGCCGCCGCGTAGACGTAGGGCCAGCCTAAGCAGCTTTCGGATAATTCCCGGATGATCTCCGGCCTGCTGTCGCCGCGCTTCTTCCAGGACGCCAGCATCGCGTCCACTTCGCTTGTAGTGTACATTTCCCTTCCCCCCTCCCTGAATTACACCAATGGGTTTCCACAATCTTCTTTCACGGCGCATCACCTCCCATTCACAAGAGGGGCAGACGTGCCGCCCTTCCGGGATAATGGCCCCACAAGCCACGCAATGGTTCTCATTGCTCATTCTTCCACCAGCTCTTCCATGCCGCTGTCGATCAGGATCTCGCGCACCTTGTCTTTCAGCAGCTTCGGCACCTGGGTGAAGGTTTTCTTCCCCAGCATGATCTGCTGCGCCCACAGCATCGCCATCATGTATGCACCCTCCTTTCCGAACAGGATCGTTATCAACAGCGAATAAAGCTTATTCGCCATAGATCATTTCGCTCATTTCCAGGATGCACTCGGTCAGCATGTCGTTGGCCTCCCGAAGCTCCCGGATGGTTTTTTCCAGGGCGCTTTCCTCCGTGAACGTGAACCAGCAGCGCCCGTCTACGCTGGCGCACTCGGTGAGGACCGCGTTCCGGTACACCCGCGTATCTTCCCCGCTTTCCACGGTCACTTCGGACAGGTCGTCCGGGAACGCGGGCTTTTGCGGCAGGATAAAGCAGGTTCCGTTCTTTTCCGCCGCCATTTCCGTGCCGTCCTTGAAAATAATTGTTACTTCCATGCTTCTGCCTCCCCAAATGCGCTTACGCCTTGATCGCAAATTCCGGACGAATACCACCTACAGTGGTGTCCGAGGCTCCAACCGCGTTTCCTTCGCCGCCAGCATTCACATTTGTAAAGTTATGCTCATTATTAATATCTCGCGTCCAATATGGCGCTTGAATAGAGATATAATTTGGTGAAAAGACAAACAGTTGGAATTGCGCGTTGCTGTTGCCGATGTTGTAATTTATGCCTATTTGGGGCCTTCCGCCGCCCCTGGATGAACCGAAGACCATGTTTTCATTCATCAGCTCAAACATGCAGTCGTACCAGCTCCACGCGGACGCTAAGTTGTCTGTAATCGCATTTGTCAGCAATTCCCGGTGGGTCAGGATGTGCTCCGCCCCGAACGCGCCCGTGATGGCCGCTCCTGCCGTCGCTTTCCCCGTGTTGCTGTTGGACGCCGTGTAATAGTCGCTCCCCACATAGCCGCCGGTCGTGATGTCCGTGCTGTTCATTTCGCAGGACGTTGCCAGGCACGTATCCGGCACGATCACGGCGTGGTGCGTCTGGCATACATGCCCTTCGTCTCCGTGGTTCAGCCAGTAATCAAAGGCCGCGATGCGCCAGTTCACGTTATTGATCGTCCAATAGTCCCCGATGAACAGGCCGTCGAAGGTGCCCGCGCCGATGGCCGCGTACTGGGCCTCCGTCACCGACCCGCCCAGGGATTTCCCCCGGAAAATGCTGTTGTGAAATCCCGCGCTCCCCGGCAGGCTGCCGTCGATCAGGAAGTTGTTTATGACCGTTTCCAGGTTCCCGACCCGCGTTCCCAGTCCGGTTGCGCCCGTTTCCAGGTTCCCGACCCGGGCGCCCAGGCTGTCCACCAGGGGCTTTACAGGCTGCGGGATGGTTGATACTGCCATCTGTCCTTCCTCCTTACGCTTCATAGTCGGTCATGTCCGTGACGGTGTAGGGGTTCTTTACCGCCATCATCGCCGCTTTCATGGCCCGCATTTTGTTTTCCGCCGTGATCCCCACGACGGCGGAATTGCCCAGGGTGGGGCTGGAAATCGCGGACAAATCCTCATACGCCGGGGTGAACCGCATGCCGTACAGCTTCGGCGTCTCCCCGATCAGCCGCATCAGCTTGTAGGCCGCCGCGTACCCTGCCGCCAGCATGCCCAGGCCGTGCTGCAAATGCCCGCCGCCGTCCTTGGCCAGGTAGCCGGAATCGCCGATGGCGTCCATGGCGCTGAGTGTGCGAAGGTTCTGCACCGCCGTGGCGCAGGGCAGCACGCCGTCCACATAGGGGGTGGCCTCCGCGTCCTCCGCGTAGTCCGCGATCATGCCGAAATGGGTGTTGGATTTGTCCTTCATGGTTTCGCCTTCCAGGTTCACCACCCAGGTGGTGTCGCCCGCGTGCCGCGCCTGGGCCATGTTGTACACGAACAGGGCCGGATACGTGATGTAGTTCTGCACAAGCCCGGCGAAGGTGCCCATGTCGTCAAAATAGGCCAGGTTCTCCACGCTCTGCTGCAGGCCGATCACGTCCCATTCGTACTTGTCCAGCGCCATCTGGGTGGTGTACTTGTCCGTGATGGTTTCCCATTCCCCGGCGGTGGAATTGTACTCGGAATAATTGTCATATTCCGCCGCAATGTCGTCCCCGTTCCCGCCGTTGAATTTGGTGATGTGCTTGGCGAACGCG
>Ga0310696_10002889_pt1 | contig 22088 bp, 17 predicted proteins | sample AusTroGonzalo_MG_4_FD_203885 | JGI IMG/M metagenome (GOLD analysis project Ga0310696, IMG submission 203885) | Bovine rumen microbial communities from tropical cattle in Woodstock, Queensland, Australia - Gonzalo_02 (v2) (version 2) | ecosystem: Host-associated > Mammals > Digestive system >...
GTCCACCCACAAAAGCACAAAATCGATCTTATCCATAAACGCCGCGCCGTTTCAAGTTGAATCATACCGTATATATAATATACACTTCATGCGGGGAAAATACTAATTTTCTCCGTGCTTCCGCCGCCGGAGCGCGGCGCCGGGCGGCGGCGGCGGGCCGGTCCCGATTGACAAAACCGCGCGGACACACTATTTTATACGGCGAACAGAACCGGAAATCCGCGCCGCAGAGCGGCGGCAAATCGTATGGAACTTTTTCGATCATGAATACCGATGCCTCCAACAACTGCACCGTCGTCACCGCCGGGGACCGGAGATTTTCCTGGGGAGTCCTGCTGCTGGTCGCCAGCATGCGCCGCAACGGGATGAAACACCCCGTCGTCATCGGCGCGTTGAACTGGACGCCGGAGATGAAGGCGCGCGTATCGGCGCTCGGCGGCGTCACCATCCGCGAACTGCCGCCGACCAGGATGTGCCTGACCTGCCAGAAACCGCTGCTGATGAGCTGCGACGACGTACGGACCGAGTGGGTATGCTGGGCCGACGGCGACGGCATGTTCATCGGGGATTGCGGCGAGTGGCTGACGGGAGATTCGCCGGACGAGATCGTGATCCGCAGATACTCCCCCCCGCCGCCGGACTTCACCGCCGAAAACCTGAAGATCTGGCGGCAGGACATACTCCGCTTTCAGGGGGACGCATTGGAGCGGAGCCGTTACGACACCCGTTTCAACGCCCCGTTCATCGTGATCCACCGCAAGCATTTCCCGTTCCTGCGGCGCTGGCAGGACCAGATCGGCAAGGTGCTCCCTCCCGACGTGGAGATCATCATGAAAAAGGGATCGGCGTATTTCCAGACCGACGAGAGCGTGCTCGGCAGTCTGCTGTGCTTCGCTCCGGAGGCTCCTCTGGCGACGGAACACTACAAGGCCAACGGCAGCGTCGACAAAAACCGCTACTTCGCCCACTTCGCCTACAACCCCAAGCCGTGGCAGATGTGGAACTCCCACTCGCTCAGGTGGTATGGCGACGTCGTGACGGTCGCAAAGTGGCTGGTCGCGGAAAAGATCGTCAAGCCCTCCGATCTGCCGTTGCCGCTGCGCCGCGCCTGGGGGCCGTTCTGTCGCGCCTTCGCATGGAGCGCGCCGTGGGTATGGCGGGCGATCAAACTCAAACGCAGGGTGTTCGGCAGGTAGCGCCGTTCAGCGCGCGCATCCCGCCAGCGTCGTCCGCAGTTTTTCCGCCGCCGAATCGAGCCGGCGGTGCATTTCCGCCGTCACCTGACGCACCTTGGCGCGCGCTTCCGCGTCGGGCAGTGCGAGGAACCTTTCGACACGCTCCCGAACGCCGGAAAAGTCGCATTTTTCCACCGTTCCCGCCGGAGTCTCGCCGAAGTACGAAAGCCAGTTGGCGATCTTGCTGCCGCGTTCGATGCCGATGCCCGGAGTCCCCGCATTAGCGCCGAGGATCAGCAGATGCAGACGACTGCTCACCAGCACCCGGCACTGGCCCGCGCACGCCTGAACTTCGGCCGGATCGGTGCGTTCGAGGCACTCGATGCGGTCGCGATGACGACACCCGGAGGCGATCCCGAGCATCAGCCGCCGGTCGGTCACGGGGTTCATCGGGATCAGCACCACCCGGCGCGCCGGATCGTCCAGGAGATCGTCCCAGAGTCGCCGCACGCCGTCCAGATCGCGCACCGCGCTCTGTTCGGAAACGCAGAAACCGATGCGCGTTATCCCGGGGACTTCCGGGAGCGGCGGCGGCGCGGAGTTCTGCAATATCGCGGTATCCGCGCCCTCCACGGCGGAAGCGAACCCGCACTTTTCCGCCTCGCGGACCGATTGGGCGTCGCGCAACACGACGAGGCGGCACGCCGACAGCTCCCTTTCGACGTTCCGCATGGTGCGGCGGCGCAGACGCCGTTCGTATGCGCCCACCCAGTCGGTGAAGGTGCACGCGGATAGAAGCTTCAGCAGTTTGAGCTTCTTTCCCGCCGCCCGGTAAAAGGCGGGGTTCAGTTCGGAGTTCATGCCGACGCCCCAGACGATCGCCGGAACGCCCGCTTCGCGCGCGGCGCGCAGCAGCCGAAGCGCCGTTTCCGGATAGTCGGATAGCCCGGTCGCCCCGAACCACACATAGGCGTCGTGCCGCCGGGCGAGCTCCGCGAAACCGCGCAGATCGGGATCGGCGCCGAAGCCGTAAAGCGGAGCGGTATCGACGCCGAGACGCGCCGCGGTGCCCTCCCCGTCGCGGGTGCAGACGGTCAGCTCCGCCCCCGGGAAAAGTTTTCTCGACAAGGCGGCCACACAGCCGACTATCGCTTCGTCGCCGATGTTGTCGCAACCGAGCGGAACGCCGCCCAACAGGAGTTTCATATACCGCCGCCTCTCCGTTTTTTACCGCACAGAACACGGAATATTTTCGACATCCGGCTCCGCATCCGCCGCAGCAGCGGCCGCGGACCGGTGAAATCCGCCGCGGCGCGCGCGAAACCGTGCCGCCGCAGCGCTTTGAAAAAAAGCCCCCGATCCGGGTTTTCCCCGCCCGGATGGTGCAGATAGTGCTGATCGACATCTTTCAAGGTGCAGGGCTTCGACTCCAGAAACGCCCCGGCTTCGCGCAGGAGTTCGGCGCCGCGCGGGGTGTTCACGAGCAAAGTGGAAACGCCGGTGTTGTCGTCCCACTCCGGGGCGACAGCGGCGAAGCGCCAGTTGTCCCCCATCGTGAGATCGGAGCCGCGGGACACCCGGGTGAACGGACACTCCGTACAGCATGGCCGGTTGGCGATCCCGGAGAGGAACACCTTGAAAAACGGATCGCTGTCGCAATCGCCGAGGTGGCTCTGCCCGTCGGCAAAATCCACGCCGATCCGCATCGGCACGCAGCCGCGCGACTGATCCCGGAAGCGGACGCGCGCCGCGGCGGAGCCGTAAAGCTTTTCCAGATGCCGCAGATAGCCTTCGAAGACCAGCGGCGACGGCACGCCGTGGCAGATGAAGTCGACGGTCGTGAGCCCTTCCGGACGGCCGCCCAGAAACGAGCGGAACGCCGCGACCTGACACGGCGTGCCGGAAAACAGCACCTCGCGGCCGGCATCGAGCAGATCCCGCACCTCGCGGAAAACGGCGGAAGCGTCGCTTTGGATGTACTTGGAACCGCGCATCGCGTCACGCCCCGCCGCATCGAAGGCGACCGCGTGGCGCGCCCGAAGCTCCGCCGTCATCACCGCGCCCGCCACCGCGCCGCCGCGCGCCAGCACCGCGTCGCTGACGGCCGTGAACGCGCCGCCCGAGGTACTCGCCCGGCGCACCGCCGCATCGCGGTGGCGTAGCGAGAAAAATTTCGGGAATCCCTCCGCCGCCGTCTGCCTTTCGGCGTTCACCGGGCAAACGCGGCGGCACCGGCCGCACTTGACGCAGGCTGCCGGATCCATACCGGGATACGCGAAACCGTCGTCGTCACGCTCCATGCGGAGCGCCGACTTGGGACACGCGGCGACGCAGGCGCCGCACCCGAAACAGCCGGTTGCGCCGTTGATATAACGCAAAGTCGCTTTCACCCGATCCACGGCGATCCCTCAACTTTCCACCAGATGCGCCATGCGGAACGCCCGGAGCTGCCGCTTCTGGCGGCAGCTCAAGCCGTCTATCCGCACCGGCTCCGACTCGGCGGCGCCGAGTATGACCGTGAGCGCATGCGGCGAAAAGCGCCCCCTGCCGGTGGTCCGCCAGACGCCGGCGCCGCCGTCGCGCACCACCTCCGCCCCGCCCTTGCGCGGACGGTTCAACAGCGCGCCGAGCACCATGATATTGAACTTGATCAGCCCGATGAAGTAGCGTTTCCACAGCCGCCCCGGTTCCTGAATGATGCGGTAGATCCACTCCGTGCCGCTGCGGCGCATCCAGTCGGGGGCGCGCTTCACCGCGCCGGCCAGAAAGTTGAAGGTGCCGCCGATGCCGATCGCGATACCGCATTTCAAGTTGCGCCGGTTGCGTTCCGCCCACAGTTCCTGCTTGGGATTGCCGAAACCGACGAGCAGTATTTGGGCGCCGGAGTCGTTGATCCGGCGGCAGATCTCCCGATCCAGCTCCGCGGCGTCGGGGGCGTCGAGCTTCACGAACGGGGAGTCGATGCCGACGATCTCAAGCCCCGGATGACGCGCCCGCAATATTTCCGCCGCGCGCCGGGTGTACTCCTCCCTGCCGCCGAGGAAATAGAGTTTCACGCCCTGTCGCGCCGCGCGTTCGGCGATCAGCGGGACGAGGTCGGAACCGGCGACGCGCTCCGGCAGCGGAGTACCCAGCAGTTTGGAAAGCCACACCAGCGGCATGCCGTCGGCGACCGAAAGTTCGGCACGGCGAAGCACGTCCGCAAGCTCCGCGTTGCGCGGAGCGCAGGAGCACGCGCGCCAGGTGTTGACTATGAAATCCACGTTCACCGTCACGCCGATCCGACAGCCCCGTTCCCCCTGCGGAGCGGTCGCCAGTTCGAAGATCCGGTCCAGAGCCCGCGCTTCGGTGACGGCATCGAACGGCATGCCGAAAATGACCGGTCTCGATTCAGTTTCTTGAAGTTCCGACGGCATGGAGGATCCTTTCGACATGTTTGTCCCAGGTGAATTCGGCGGCGCGGCGGCCGCCGGAGGCAACGAGTTCCGCGCGCAGTTCCGCGTCTTCCAGTATCCGCTTCAGCGCATCGGCGATGGCGCCGGAATCGTGCGGATCGAAGAGCAGCGCCGCGCCGCGGCCGATCTCGCCCAGCGACGAAATTTCCGAACAGCAGCAGGGCACGCCGTAGTGCATCGCCTCGATCAGCGACAGCCCGAAGCCCTCGAAGAACGACGGGAACGCATACGCCGCCGCGTTCCGGTAGGCCTGCTCCAGTTCGGCGTCGGGGACGAACCCAGCCAGCAGGATCCGGTCGGCGAGAGGAGACTGGGCCGCCCGTCTGCGGATGATCTCGGCCCCGTGCCAGTCGGCGCCGCCGCACACGAGCTTGTAACGCGCGGTCAGCTCGGGCGGCAGTTTTTCGTAGGCCTCGATCAATCCGTACTGGTTCTTGGCTGGGTATTCCAGACGCGAGATGTAGAGGATGTAGGAGCCCGGTTCGAGGCCGTTGCGCTTCAAAAAGCCGTCCGTCTGGGGCACGGTCGGCAGCGACAGCCCGTTCCAGCTGACGGTTATCCGCTCGCGGGGGAGCTTCATGAATCTGACCATGTCCGCGGCGGTCGCCTCGCTGATCGCGACCGGAAATTCCGCTCGGCGCGCGAAGAACGGCAGCACCTTGGTCTGGTAGAAGGTGCGGAAACGGTCGTATTTTCCGCGGACGTGGTGCGCCGCCAGATCGTGCACCACCGCCACGGTCGGCACCGGACGGAACGCCGCCGCCCGCCGGTTCGCGGCGGCGATGTAGAACAGATCGTATTTTCTGCGGCCGATCCGGAACGGCAGGATGAAGAGGTGCCACAGCATGCTCAGCACCGGACGTTTGATCCAGCGCGGGCCGACGATGCGCGGGAACGTAGCGAAGGCGGGTTCGTCCGCCGCCTCCGGTTCGAGCACGAGCGTGAGTTCGTGCCCCGCCCGCGCCAGCGCCGCAACGGTGTGGCGCATGTAGACCGAGATGCCGGAACGCCCGTGGTCGAACGGCACGCAGCTGACCAGTATCCTCATGCAACACCTCCCGGAAGTCCCATCCACGCCTTGAAGCGACGAACGTACTCCGCCTCGGAGAAGCGTTCGCGCACCAGCGCCCGGCCGTTTTCGCCGAAGCGCCGCCGCAGATCCCCGTCCGAAAGCAGTTTTTCCACCGCGGCGGCGAAGCCCGCCACGTCGCGGGGCGGCACGGCGAAGCCGTTTTCGTTATCCCGGAGCCATTCGTCCACGCCGCCGGTGCGGAAGGCGACGACCGGGACCTCCCGCGCCAGCGCCTCCGGGCCGACCAGACCGAACGGCTCCTGCCAGAAAAACGGCAGGACCGCCACGTCGCTTTCCCGCATCTTGCGTTCCGGTTCGTCCACCCAGCCGGCGAAGGTGACCTTGTCCGCCGCGCCGGATCGGGCGGCGAGACGCTCCAATTCGGGCCGCTGGTTGCCTTCGCCCGCGATCGTCAGGTGGAACGGAGCGCGGATCAGCGGCAGCGCCCGCAGCAGCTGATCGACGCCCTTGCCGCGGATCAGCTGTCCGGTGAAGAGCAGCTGCGGCGGATTGTTCTCGGGGCGCGGCGGCAGCTCCTCCGGGACCGGTATCGGCGGCGGTATCACCGTGACGCGCCCGGGTTCGAACCCGTTGAGGATCAGGTTCCGGCGCATGAATTCCGACAGCACGGCGACGCGGGGGACGCGTTTCAAGAGCTCCAAACGCCGGCGGCACTTGCCGGTGCGCGCCGCCAGCGCGGCGAAAATCCCCCCCTGCCAGCGGCGCGGCGAAGTCGCCATCGCGCACAGTCCGCACCGCGTCATCGCATAGGCGCGGGTGCAGTCGTTCCGCCCGAACGGGGTGTAGCGGTAGGTGCGCGGACAGTAATAGTCGTGATCGTGAACATAGAGCGCCAGTTTGTCGCCGTAGCGTTCGAGCAGTCCTTCCAGCTTTTCCGGATCGGAGATCTTGTGGATGACCGCGAAGTCGGCTTCCGCCGTTTCCCCGGCGTGGAAAATATGGTTGAAGCCGCGCAGAAACCTCTGCTCGTCGCGGGCGGGATGCCCGAATTGTCCCGAGACCTCGATGCCGGAACTGCGCAGCAGATTCGCGGTGTGAAAGATGAAACGTTCGATGCCGCCGGCAAATCCCGAAAATTCCGAGATGAACAGCACCCGCGGCCGATCAGCGGAACCCATCCTTGACCTCCCGGTAAAACGACGCCAGCGTCTCCGTCACCCGGCTCCACGAATAACGCTCGCCCGCCTCGCGCCGCGCGTTTTCCGCCATGCGGCGCGTCCCTTCCGGATCGCGGCGGCACGCATCCACGGCGTCGGCGATGCTGCCGGGATCGCCGGGATCGCAGAAACGCCCGTTTTCGCCCTCGCGGACCAGATACTGCAATCCGCCCACGCGCGCCGCCACCACCGGAACGCCGGCGCTCCACGCCTCCAAAACCGCGATGCCGAAGGGCTCGTGGAGCGAGGGCAGCACGAAGCAGTCGGCCGCCTGCAAAGCGGCGGGCAGGATATCGTCGTCCGCGCCGACTCCGGGCAGCCAGACCACGCGCTTATCCAGATCCAGCCCCGAGATCATTCCGCGCATCTTGCCGGCGTACCATTCGGCGCTCACGGGACCGATCAGCACCACGCCGACATCCACGCCCCGGTCGCGGAGGATCGCGGCAGCGCGGATCAGCGCCTGCTGGTTCTTCTGGTAGTCGATGCGGGCGATGCAGCAGCAGAGCATCCGCTCGCGCGGTATGCCGTAGCGCTCGCGGAAATCCCAGTCGACGCGGCGGGAAAAGCGTTCCGGATCGATGCCGTTCGGCAGATAGACGACCTTCTTTTCGGGGAATTGCGCGCGCAGCAGTTTTTCCTCGTTGGCGCCGACGCAGACCAGCGCGTCCGCCGCCGCCGCGATGTCGAAGCGCCGCCCGGCCAGACGGTCGAGCACTCCGCCGTAACGCAGAGTGCGGCGGATCGGCCGCAGCATTTCCCGCATCTCCGCCGCGGGCACGTCGCGGCATCCGCCGTGGAACGAAACCACGGCGGGGATGCGGCGGCGGTGCGCGATCAGTATGGCCTGCTGCGCCAGCCGGCCGGCGGTATGGATGTGGACGAGGTCGCAGTCGCTTTCCTCCAGCGCCTTGAACAATCCGGGAGAGAGCGGATTGCCGCCTTTCTTGTCGAGCGCCCGGATGCGGGCGGCGCTGAGCGGCCAATAGGGATAGAAGTAGTCGAAACGCCGGATCGGCACCCCGTCGCGCACCTCGTCGCCGCTGCCGGAGCAGGCGCGCGTGGTGAATATCTCGGAATCGACGCCCTTTTCCGCAAGTTTCCGCGCGCTGTTCCAGACCACGGTCTCGGTGCCGCCCCACTCCTCGAAGGCGAAGCGGCGCACCACGTGGATCACCTTAAACCTTTTTTGACCGGACATGATCGCGTCCTCCCCTCCAATGCCAATAGCGCTGGACGAACCTCCGCACCGGAGAAAGCGGCAGCTCCGACAGCCCCGCGGGATGCGTCAGGAGAAACAGCGTGTCCCGCAGCGACTCGACGTACGCCGAAGCGAGTTCCCTCCACAGCGGGGGGACGCCGCCGAATATCTCCGCGTCGGCGCGCCCTTCGCCGTAAAAGCGGCGCTTGAGCTGGGCCAGCGTATAGTTGTGCGAATGTTCGACCTTGGCATCCGGAGCGTAAACGATCCGGATATCGCGGCGGTGCGCCCACTCCACATCCTCCGAGTAGCGGATGTTTTCGTCGAACGGATGCTCGATCAGGTCCTTTTTCCACACCGCCGAGGTCGCCAGCGAAAAGAAGAAACGCCACTTCGCCGCGGTCCTGCCGTCGCCGAAGGCGCGCATATTGTCCTTGCGCACCAGATATTTCGCGTCTTTGCGGGGCAGCTGATTGCCGTAGACCGCGTCGGCGCGGCCCTCCAGCAGCGGCGAGATCAGATTTTCCAGCCAGCTCGGGTTTTGGGGCACCGCGTCCGCGTTGTTGAAGACCACGATGTCGCCGTGACAGGCTTTCACCATGTAGTTGAGCCGCCGCCCGGGGATGTACTCGCCCTCCGGGCGCGGCAGCAGCGTGACTCCGGGGAACGAAGCGATGATCTCCGGAGTGCGGTCGGAAGACGCGTCGTCGCAGCAGATCACCTCGAAGGGCAGCCGACACTTCTGGGCGAATATCGCCCGCAGCGTATCCCCGATGAAGGCCTCGTCGTTCCCGGAGCGTACCAGGATGCTGACCGAAGTACCCATGACCGGCGGGCGCCGATCACTCGGCGCCGTTGTCGAAGGCGGCGATGGCTTCCGCCTCGGTGTTGTAGATGTCGAACACCCGGTAGACCTTGGTGATGTCGAAGACGATCTTCGGACGCGACTGCAGACCGAAGAGTTTCAGCGTCCCGCCGTTGGAGTTGATCCACTGCAGGATCGACACCAGCGCGCCCAGACCGGACGAGTCGATGTGCCCCATCTTCTGCAGATCCATGAGCACCCGCTTCGAGTCGCGCAGACGGTCGAACATCGCGTTCTTGAACTCTTCGGAACAGGAGGCGACCAGACGACCGTCCAGACAAACTTTCAGTACGCTGCCGACGTTTTCGAAGGTGTAATTCATAGATAAGGTATCCTCTTTTACCCTGCTTCAATAATATTTGATAATTTATCACCTGACCGGATATTTTGCAAATCCTTTTCCGCCGATTCCACGGTCGGCGCACAAAAAAATGCGGGAAGCCCTTTGCCCCGCGGCGGACGGACCGGAAAACGCCGCCCCGATCCCCGGCCGGGAGTTTGTTTTGAACTTGCAAAAGGAGTAAAATCAGGCTATATTATTAGTTTATTAAAGTTTTAACCTGACGGCGGACGAAAAAAAATTCGCGCCGCGTCGTTATTTTCCGGGAGGATCGAAAATGCTGGGGCTGGATTTGAACAATACCGCCAGAATGATCCCGAATCCCCAAAATTACCGGATCCTGCTGCTCAGCGGCAACGAGATGGTGCGCTTTTCGCTGGAGAACTTCTTCGCCAACTCCAACGTCCACATTCTGATCGCCCAGACCAAAGACGAGGCGAGCGATCTGGTGCGGCACGAAAAGCTGGACGCCGTCATCTACGACATCGGTTCCGATCCGGACGCCGGCCTGCGCATCCGCCGGATGATCCGGGACCACGACGCCAAGCTGCCGATCCTCTTCATCACCCCGCTGTTCTACTGGTCGGACACCCGGCTGATCGACCAGATCGTCGAGGATCCGCACTCGTACTACATCCCGGAGAACGTCGACCGCAAGTTCATGATCGCCAAGCTGCGGCAGGTGATCGGCGCCTGTCAGGCCGAGCAGAACCTGCAGCAGCTGATGAGCAAGATCACCCGCAACTGGTTCCTCGCCAGTCTGCTTCAGCAGGCGATGCTGCCGCCGTGGGTGTACTTCAGCGAAAGCTACGAATTCAGCTGCTTCTACAAGCCCTTCTCGCGAGTCAGCGGCGACCTCTTCGAATGGCTGCCGCTGGACGAGGACCGGGCGCTCTTCATCTTCGGCGACGTCTCCGGCCACGGCACCCACTCCGCGCTGGCGATGTCCGCGATCCAGTCGTTCATGACGCAGTCGATCATGCTGGACAAGGAGCGCGCCACCCGCCCGTGCCTGATCGCCTCGGACATCAACGACTTCTTCTGTCAGCATCTGCACAACATCGTGTACATGAGCGCGCTGATCGCCTACATCGACTTCAGGAACAACTACATCCGCTACCAGAACGCCGGTTACATGGACGTCATCTGCGTCGACGCCGAGACCGGTCAGGTCGAGAACATCAACCCCGAAAACAAGGGCAGCATGCCGCTCGGCATGGTCAAAAACACCGTCTACTCCGACAGCGACAACGTGGAGTACCGCTTTTCCGATTCGTCGGTCTTTCTGTTCTGCTCGGACGGCCTGATGGACCTGTCCAAGGACAAGGACGGCGAAAAGTACATGGACATGAAAATGGCGACCAAACTCGCCAGCATTCTGGTCAAGGACACCCAGAAGGAGGAAAAATCCATCTCGCTGCCCTTCCGCTATTACCACTCGCTGGAGCAGTTCGGCTACATCCACCCGCAGGACGACCTGTCGATGGTGCTGATCCGCAAGCCGCGTCTGGCGGAGCGGGAATACGTGTTTTCCTGCCGCGTCCCGGCGGACAAGGACGCCGTCGACAAGATCTGCCAGCGCGCCTCGAACTTCGTTTCCCGGCACTATGACGACGAGGAGATGTCGGTCAACGCCGAACTGCTGCTGGAAGAGTATCTGGTCAACGTGATACTCCACGGCCTCAACGAGTACGAAAAACTCAACGAATACATCGCATTGAAACTTTGCGCCGGCGAACGCGATCTCAAGATCATCATCTGGGATCACGGCAAGGAGTGGAACGGTCTGTTCATGCCGCCCGATCAGGCGGAAAGATCGCTCGACGACCTCAACGAAAAATTTTCCGCCACCGGGCGCGGAGTGCCGATCATCAGCCGCATAGCCTCGCAGGTCAGCCGCCAGCGTTACTGCGGGCTCAACGAATCCATATTTCTGATCCCGCGGAAAAACCGGCAGACCGATGCCCCATTGAATTGATCCGGATGCTCAAATGAACACCAGACAACAGCGCCTCGAAGAAGACATCAACCGCGTACTGAAAGAACTCAAGGACCGCAAATCGCCGCTGCGCGGACACGCCAAGCGCCGCATGTGGGCGTTCCGGTTCACGGTGAGGTTCTCGTACGTCATCAAGCGCCTCTTCGACATCGTGTTTTCGATTCTGGCGCTGATACTGCTCTCGCCGCTGTTCGTGATATTGGCGATCCTCATCAAGACCACCTCGAAGGGCCCGGTCTTCTTCGTGCAGATCCGGGTGGGCAGATACGGCCGCACCTTCCCCTTCTACAAGTTCCGCAGCATGTACGCCGACGCGGAAAGGCGCAAACAGGAGCTGATGGCGCAGAACCAGTCCGCGGACGGGGTGATCTTCAAGATGAAAAAGGATCCGCGCATCACGCCGATCGGCCGCTTCATCCGCCGGACCAGCATCGACGAATTGCCGCAGTTCATGAACGTGCTCTTCGGCGACATGAGTCTGGTCGGCCCGCGCCCCCCCGTGCCGTCGGAGGTCAGCCAGTACACGATCGAGGACCGCAAACGGCTGATGGTCAAGCCCGGACTGACCTGCACCTGGCAGGTCTCGGGACGCAGCGACATCCCCTTCAAACAGCAGGTGAGTCTGGACAAGGAATACATCCGCTCGCAGAGCTTCTGGAACGACCTCGTGATACTCTTGCGCACCGTACCGGCCATCCTGAGCGGCAAAGGAGCTTACTGACACCATGAAAGCCTGCCTCTACATCGGATATCTGGACAACGAATGGGTATGGGACATGTTCCCCGGCAAGAGCCCCGCCGAACTGCCCCTCGCCGGCAAAGCGTGGGCGCGCCACGCCGTGGACATCTGCTCGCTGCTTAAAGTCTCCGAGATCTTCGTCATGGACTGTTTCTTCTACCCGGAGCTGCCCGGACGCCTCGGCGACGGCTCGTTCTGGTCGACGAAGATCGAATATCTGCCCTGCACCGACTCGATAAATTTGAACCAGCTGCTCGAACAGTACGAAGGTAAATTCCCGACCGACGACCTGCTGATCTTCTGGGGACAGGTGCTGCCGGATCTGCCGGACGTCGAAATGCTGCTCAAAGAACTGCGCCCCGTCGAAACCGCTCCCGATCGGTCGCTGCCGACCGGGATCTATCTGCTGCGGGACGGCAAACTTCTCCAGTGCGTCTGTCCGCTCCTCCGCATGGACACGGTGCAGCATTACTTCGACCTCAACATGCGGATCTTGGAGCATCCCGGCATATACACTCTGCCCGGATATTCTTCGGACCGGCGCTTCAGCATCGGCAGAAACGTCATCACCATGTTCGGGTGCCAGCTCAATCCGCCCCTCGTCATTCAGGACAACAGCGGGCTCGGCCGCGGCACGGTGCTGGACGGGGACGTCATCATCGGCAGCAACGTGCTGATCGACGACCGCACCTACCTCAAACGCGCCGTCATACTGGACAACACCTACATCGGCAGGAACATGCACATCGAAGACAAGATCGTATCCGGGCACACGGTGATCGACGTCGCCTCCGGTGTGCTCGTGGAAATCGACGACGATTTCATGGCCGGGCGCGCCAAACGCGGCGCGATAGACCGCTTCATGGTGGCGGAGTCCATACTCGCGCTGCTGCTGCTCGTGCTGCTGCTGCCGAGCTGGCTGCTGGCGCTGCCGTTCCGCAAATTCTTCTCCCGGCTGCCGTTCTACAATTACGTGCTCAAGGCGTATCCCAAACTGCCCGGCGTGCTCTCCGGGCGCACCAGACTGGTGCGCAACGGCATCCGCGACAAATCCTACGTCTTCCGCTACTCCGACCAGTGGCGGCTGGCGGGCGACGAGCATTACCGCGAAATGATGGACGTCTTCTTCAGCACCCACCGCAGCGTCCGCGCCATAATCGCGGTGGTGAGCAACACCCTCTTCAAGCGCATGACCACCTTGACGGAACCGCGCAGCGGAGCCGGCAAAAAATGAACCTCGGCAGTTACACCGCGATCCCCAGCAGCGAACTTGCCGGACTCCTCGACGCGGCGCGCAGGGAGATCGCCGCCGAAGCGGCGGGACTCGGGATGCCGAAGCTGGCGGAGATCGTCCTCGGCGGCGGCTACGGACGCGGCGAAGGCGGCGTTCGGCACACCCCGGCGGGCGACAGACTTTACAACGATCTGGATTTCTTCGTCTTTTCCGACCGCGCGAACAAACGGGAGCGCCGGGCGATCGAAGCCGCGCTCAAGCCGATCTCGCTGCGCTGGGAAGAAAAACTCGGCGTCGCCGTCGACTTCAGCCCGGTCAAAAATCTCTCGTCCCTGACCAAAGTCGGCTCCACGCTGATGTTTCAGGAACTGCGGCGCGGCTGGAAGCCGGTGCTGGGCGACGGCGACTTCGAAAAGCACTTCCCCGAGCTCGACGCGGCGCGGCTGCCCGTATCCGAAGCGGTCCGGCTGCTGCTCAACCGCGGCATGGGGCTCGTCTTCGCCGGAGAGGCGATCCGCAAAAACGGCGACGCCGATTTCATCATGCGCAATCTGCACAAGTCGGTGCTGGGCGGCGGCGACGCCATGCTGCTCGCCGCCGGACAATACCGGTGGCGCGGAGCGGATCGCGTGGAAGCGTTCCGCGAATACGCCGCCGTTCAAAAACTTTCCCCGGGATTCGCCGACAGTTACGCCGCCGCCTTCCGCTACAAGATCGAGCCCGATCCGCGCCTGCCCGAAGATCCGCCGGGCATGTGGCGCAACTGCCGGGCGCTCTACCTCGAAGCGGCGGCCCGCGTCGCCGGCGGCGGCGGCGGGACCGCGGCAGAAACGGTGACGGCGGGACTGCGCGCCGCGGTCAAAGAGGAGCGCTCCTTCAAGAATTTCCTGCGCTGGACATTGCGGCGCGGCGGGGCGCGCCCCCTCGACGAAGCCTTCGACACTCCGCTTGCGACCGTATGCTGCATGATTTTCCGTCTGCTCGCCGGCTCGGAAGACGCTCCCGACTGCCCCGCCGGGCTCCGCCGCCTGTGGTCGATCTTCAACTGAACCGGCGGCCGGTCCGCGCCGCCGCAAAGCGGCCACGCCCACCCGACACTGCGGTTCCCCCATGTTTTCTTGAAAATATCGGCTTTATGCAGTATATTATTTAAATCTATATGGCGGACGAATCGTTTCCGCCGCAATTTCGGGTTTATGGATACATTTTCGGAAAAAGAACTGGAGCGACTTAAGAAATTGAAACAGTTGCGCCAATTGCTTCAGACCATACTCGGCGGCCACCTCCGGCTGCTGATAGCGGTCTTTCTGGTCATTTTCGTGGCGATCCTGGCGATCGTATACATCAAAGCGTACCTTTCCCCCGAGCGCTATGAAGCTCAGGCGATACTGCATTACCGTCCGGAAAAGGGCGAAAACATTCCTTCCGAAAATGCGCAGTACGTTCTGCAGGTGCTTTCCAAAAACGCCATGCGCGACCAGTTCCTGAAACAGGAAAACATCAACCGCTACAACAAGAACGAACGCCCCGGCATCAAGGTCATGGCGATCGAGCGCAACAAGAATGTGGACCGTTTCGACATCCGAGTCAGCGCACGCCACCAGAGGCAGGCCATCTATCTGACCAACGCCTTCGCCGAGCACTGCACCAAAGCCTACGTCGCCAACCGCACCGCGCGGCTGGACGAAATGGAAAAATCGCTGACCGCCGAATACGAAAAGAACAAACAGGATCTGGTCGGCATCAACAGCCGGAAGATCGAACTGGGCGGCGGAATGCAGATCGACGAGCAGGAGCGGGTGCGCGAAAGACTCCAGCGGGATCTGGACGATCTTCAGGGCAAACAGCACGGACTCAACGAAGCGCTGAACAGCCAGCAGGAGTTGTGCAAAACCCTCGCGGCGGAGATCGGCAGACTGAATCCGGCGCTGATCGACAAGGAAAAACTGAAGTTCCTGCGGGCTCAGAAAGCCGCCCTCAACAAGATGGACAACGAGATCATGCTCGCCCAGAACAAATACACCGAAAAAAACCCCACCATGATCAATCTCCTGTCGGATCGCGCCGCCGTGGTCGAGCGTCTGCAGAGGTTCATGGCCGAAAACAAGATCGTCGACAAGGACCTCAACGATCTCGACACCGCCACCGAGCTGATCGAGCGGTTGAAAAAAGAACAGACCGAACTCAAGATCCTGACCAACAAGAAACGCGAATCGGACGACCGGATCGGCGGAGTGCTCGGCAAATTGAGGGGCGTCGAATCGAACATCGCCCGTTACCGCAAAAACCAGCCGGAAATCGAAGCGCTCACCTTGGAAACTTTCAAGATACAGGAAGCGCAGAAAAAGCTCAATTCCCACCTCGCCGAGATCCGCAAACTGCGTCCGCTCATCAAAGAGGACCTGCGGATCGGCGAAACCTCGCATTCCGCCGTCGCGCTGATGCCGTTCAACAAGAAAAATATCTTCGTATACGTCTTTTCCGCGATATCGCTGACCATGCTGCTCGCCTCGCTGACCGTGCTGCTGGAATTCTGGTTCGGGCGGGTGTCCGGCGCCAAAGAACTGGCGATCATCCCCGAACTGCGCTATCTCGGCGCGTTGCCGACCTCGGATACATTGTTCGAATCCGAACGCAAGAAACTGATGGCGTTCAGCACGATCTGCCACAACTTCCAGATGTCCGAGAACGATTTTCACGTCGTGCTCGCCGGAGCGCTGCCCGGCGGCAAACTGATCCCGGAGCTCTTCGAGTCGTTCGAATGGAGCTATGCGATGGCCGGCAAGAAGACGCTCGCCATCGACATGGTGCTGGCGAACAACTTCGACTACGACGTGCCGCCGAACATCGACACCGGGATCATCGTCTATTCCGGCGGCAAAGGCTTTTTGCCGGTCGCCAGCAAACACTATCTGGCGCCATCCGAGCAGATGCTGCTCAAGCAGGACTTGGAGATACTCCGCAAATCCTACGACCTCATTTTCATCCGGCACTCCGCGTCGCTGCGCAGCGACCGGCTGTTCTTCGAGCAGATCTTCGCACTGTGCGACAGCGCGATACTCGCGGTCGGAGCGAAACGGACTCCCCGCAAAATGCTGCGCCAGCTGACCACGCTGCAGCGGAAAACGTCGCTTCCGATCATGACCATATTGTCCGAAAGTTCTCCCAGAGAGTTCAATAAAGATCAATTCATGGAGGGGGAGGCATGAAAACGTCGGTCCGGATATTCCATCTGCTCTTCGCCGCGCTGCTGTGCTGCTTCGCCGCCGGATGCTACAACCGGCTCACCTCCAACTTCAGCGAACTCAAGGAGCTTTCCAGCGACGACAGTGCCATGATCGAAGCCTCGACGTTCCTCGAAACGGAGCGCAAGGCGACGCTCCGCAACATGGTGAACCAAACCCGGAACAACAAGCAGGCATACACCATAAATGCCGGCGACATCCTCGCCATCAGCGTCTACAACAACCCGGACCTCTCGGTCGGCAGGACCATCGTCACCACCGACGGCTGCATCGGCATGGTGCTGGTCGGCCAGCTCAAGGTAGCCGGCATGACGTTGGATCAGGCCTCCGCGGCCATCGAAAAAAAGCTTTCATTGTATATCCGCAACCCCAAGGTCGGCATCTCGCTGCAGGAAATCAAATCCGAAACCGCCACCATCTCCGGCGCCATCAACAAACCGGGGATGTACACCATATCGCAGGGGATGCGTCTGGCCGATCTGGTCGCCCTCGCCGGCGGCGTGGCCTCGCGTCTGTACGACGGCCAGCACCTTGACGCGGCGGACTTCAGCAAGTCGGTTTTCGTCCGGGAAGGGAAGCTGCTTCCGGTCGATTTCTACAAGGCCATCGAACACGGCGATCCCGACGACAACGTGCCGCTGCGCAAAGGCGATTACATCCACATCGCCGCCCGCGACAACAGCATGGTCTATCTGCTCGGCGACGTCAAAGGCGCGCAGCGCCGGGTGCTGATGCCGAACATGGGGCTTCTGGAGCTCGTCTCCTCCTGCGGCGGCATAAACGAGACGCACTGGCAGTACGCCATCATCATCCGCGGCGGAGTGAACAGACCGAAGCTTTACAAGGTCGACATCGACGGCGTGCTGCAGGGAAGAAAACCGAATATTTTGTTGGAATCCGGCGATATCGTATATATCCCGCATGACAACATAACCGAATACAACGTATTCATCCGCAAGCTGTTCCCGACCGTGCAGCTGATCAATATGATCTCCACGCCGATGTTCTGGTACACCAGGTTCTGAGATGAAATACCTCTTTTTCGTCACGGCGGTGCTCGGCATCATACCGCTGACGATATTCATGGTCTGCTACCGCAGGTTCATCCGCTGGGGGGTGCTGGGGCTGATCCTGCCGCTGTGCATATTCAACGCGACGGCGATCAACTTCTTCTCGCATGAAACCTACCGCGGCACCTCGCGCGGACTGGAAATTTCGCTGGTCTACATCGTGGCGGCCTCGCTGCTGCTGGCGTTTTTCATCCTGCGGGGACACCGGAGGATCTGCCCGGATCGGGGCAGCCGGCTGTACTCCATCTACTTTCTGCTGTGCATACCGTCGGCGCTGAACGCGCCGGATCTGCTGATCTTCTCGTTCGAACTCTGGAAAATGGCAATGATCCACCTGGTGTTCATGGCGGTCTACTACTATCTGGAGTTCTACGACGGCGACATCGACATCATATTTTACGGAGTGGCCATGCTGGTGGCGTGGAACACTTTGTCGGTTTTGCGGGAATATCTGCTCGGCGTCTACCGGGTGCGCGGGATCTTTCCGCACCCCAACAGCATGGCGATGTACATGGCGACCGTGGGGGTGCTCTTCTTCTCGCGCAGCTTCAACCGCGCGGAGGGCAAAAAGACGCTCATTTTCATCGCGGGGTTCATTCTGGCCAGCGTAACGCTGGTGCGCTCCTATTCGCGCGGCGCGCTGCTGTGTTATCCCATCGGCGCATTTCTGACGATGATCTGTTCGCTGTGGAACGGCCGATCCCCGCACAAGACGCGCTATTTTCTGTTTCTGCTGCCGGTGATCCTGGCCGGCGCGCTGCTGGCGATACCCAAGATCGTGGACCGCTTCGAAAAGGCGCCCAAGGCGTCGGCCAAAACGCGAAAGCAATTCGTGAAGGCCGCCGTCAAGATGATGAAGGACAAGACCTGGTGCGGAGTGGGACTGAACAACTGGAGCATCCTGATCAGCCCGCCCTACCACTACACCGAGCACCGCGACCAGACCAGCATCATCCGCGATGACGACAACGCCGTCGTGGAGACCGTCTATCAGGACGATTTCGGCGGCGGCATCGTGGAGACCATCTACCTGCTGGTGGGGGCGGAGTGCGGCATACCGTGTCTGCTGGCATTGCTCGCCTGGTTCGGATACTACTGGGTGTCGTCCATCCGGCTGATGAAACTCCTGCGGGGAACCGAATACTTCTATCTGCCCGCCGGATTTTTCGGCGCACTGACCGCGATATTCCTGCAGTCCGCGCTGGAATGGGTGCTCAAGCAGCAGATCAACTTCATCTGGCTGGTGACGATGTTCGCGATCATCAGCTTCCTGAACAAGCACTACGATGATCTTATCAAGCTCGACAAAAAAATGCGGAACCCCGGCGGCGCCCCGGAAGCGGACGCGTCTCCGGACGACGGCGGCAGCATGGCGGCGGCATCGGGGGAAAAATGAAAAAGATCGGGATCATATCGGCGACACTGGCCGTCCTCGCGGCGACCGCGGTTTTCGGCGGCGAACTGCCGCGGGGCGAGTGGCGCTGCGTCGCGCTTACGCCGCGGCTGCTGGCGCTCACCGGCGACTATCAGGAGCTTCAGCTTCAGTTGTTCCGTCGGCAAATGGAAAAGCGCTTGACGACCAAGAAAAAGCTCCCCAAATGGGCCAAGGAGTTCATCTTCAACATCTCCGGCACCGAAGCGATCGCCATGTACCGCCCCCGCGCGGTGGCGATGCTCAGGGATTTCCCCAAAGTGACGGTCGCTTCGAAGCGGGGGAATATCCCCGTGGTCCGCACCGCGTACTGGATGAACCCGACCGGACAGGCGCGCTTCACCGATTACGATGGTAAGCTCCGCGTAACCCGCAACGCCGATACCGCGCACTTTCTCTTCCTTGAGCTGGAGCGGCCGCTGGACGAGGCCGAAGCGCTCCGCATCGCCCTGCCCGCCGGCGAAGAAGTGGAGTTCGTGTACCATAAGGACGCTCCGTCGCCGCTGTTCCGGACCAATCAGCTGGGCTATATGCCGCAGGCGCCGAAATACGCCTATCTGGGCGCCTGGCTGGGGACCGGCGGACCGCTGCCGCTGCACCGGGAGTTCTCCGGCGCGAAATTCGAACTGGTCGACGCCGCCACGCGCCGCACCGTGTTCACCGGCGAGCTGAAGGCCCGGCCGGCCGATCCCGTGACCGCCAAGGGCACGCCGTTCACCGGCGAGGAGGTGCTGGAACTGGACTTTTCGCGCTTCAACACCCCGGGGCGCTATTATCTCGCGGTCGAAAAACTGGGCCGCAGTTACGATTTCGCCATCGGCGACGACACGATGGCGGAGGCCTTCTACATACACGCGCGCGGACTTTACCACCAGCGGTGCGGCATCGCCAAGGAGAAGCCGTACACCAACTGGACGTTGCCGGCCTGCCACCAAACATGCGTAAGAGGCACTTTCCCGCCGGACATCGCTCACTATGACAAGGGCGACGACCAGCGCCCCTACGGGTTCCGCGACGAATCCGGAGAAAGCCTCAAGGTCAACCACTTCAAGCTGATCGCCCAGAACGTCCCGGAAAATCCGGAAATACTGCACGCCGTCGGCGGCTGGCACGACGCCGCGGACTGGGACCGCCGTCCCCAGCATCTCGACATCGTCGGCGATCTGGCGGCGGTGTATCTGCTGAAGCCGAACAACTTCTGCGACGGGCAGCTCGATCTGCCCGAAAGCGGCAACGGCATCCCGGACATATTGGACGAAGCCGCGTGGGGGCTGGAGCACCTGCGGAGCGCCCAGCAGCCGGACGGCGGCGTCGGCACCTGGATCGAAACGACGCGCCACCCCGGTCCGGACAGCGGCAGTTCCGCCGACGACCGGATGACCTACTATCTGTCATGCGCCACCAGAAACAGCACGCTGGAGTATGCCGCTTACGCCGCGGAACTGGCGCTGGCGCTGAAACAGGCCGGGGCGGAAAAACGCGCCGAGCTCTTCCGCGACTCCGCCAAACGCGCCTGGGATTTCGCGACGGACGCCAAGAACCGCGTCCAGCGCACTTACCGTTACGAAGGAGCGACCATCACTTACCGCGAAGAGCCGGAGCTCTCTCCGCGGTATCTCGTCAAAGCGGGTTTCGACCTCTTCCAGCTGACCGGCGACCAGCGCTATCTGGAGGCGGCGGAGCTGGCGGCCAAAAGCGCGCGGGAGCAGATGAAGAAACAATCGTGGAGCTGGTCGCCTTTCTTCTGGATCGAACTGGAAATCTTTCCGTGCTACGGCGAGCTGAATCGGCTGCGGGGCGCATGGCGGAAATCGCTGCACTCGCAGGCGCGGACGATGCGCAAACTTCAGGAGTGGGCTTACCCGATCCGTGCGCCGTGGTTCGGACCGAACGACGGCTGGGTGCATACGATGAGCTGGGGGACCAGTCACCCCCTCCGCCGCGCCCGGATGATGGTCGCCGCCCACGCGCTTGTCAGCGACATGGATTGTCTCGACGGGGCGTATCTCGCCAACGACTTCCACAACGGGGCGAATCCCTTCGGATCGACGATGACCAGCGGTCTGGGCCGTGTCTATCCGGTGCGTTTTCTGCACCTCGACTCCTATTCGGACGGCATCGCCGAATTCGTACCCGGCATCACCCCGTACCGCAACACCTTCGGCCTGCCGCGCAAAGCGGTGACCATGGCGTACGGGCTCTTCTACCCGGCGAACAAGAGACAGAATTTCGCCGGACTCAAGCTGTCATTGCTGCCGAAATCCGGCCTCAACGAGGGCGCCTGCGTCCGGGCGATCGGCAAAACGATCCCGATCTGGAGGCGCTGGGGCAACGTGGAGGGGCAGACCGTGGCGGCCAGCGAATTCACGGTGTGGGAGACCATCGCCCCGGCGGCGGCGGTCACGGGCTATCTGCTGAACGGCGCCCGCCAGCCGGATCCGGCCTGGAAAAACCGCCGCCCGGCTGAAAATATCCGAGATCTGCCGGGATACGCCCCGCTGCCCTGAAAGGACGATCATGAAAAAGTGTGATGTGGAAATCTTCCTGTTCATCGACGCGCTGGGCTGGGAACTCGTACAGCGGACGAACTTCATGTCCGAAAAGCTCCCGTTCCGCCGCAAGATCGAGATGCAGTTCGGCTATTCCAGCACCGCCATACCGACCATTCTGTCCGGCAAGTCGCCGGCGGAGCACGGGCACTTGGGTTTGTTCCGCTTCGCCCCGAAGGATTCTCCGTTCAAATCCTTCGGCAGGATCGCACCGCTGATGCGCCCCAAATCGCTGTGGAACCGGGGACGCGTGAGGAATTTTCTCTCCAAACTGGTAAAACGCCTCTACGGCTTCACCGGTTACTTCCAGCTCTATCTGATGCCGTTCGAAAAACTGCCGCTGATGGACTACTGCGAAAAACACGATCTTTTCGCGCCGCGCGGCATGGGGAAAATCGAAAATCTCCGCGACCTGCTGGAAAAGAGCGGCCGGCCGTTCCACATCTCGGACTGGCACATCGGCGACAGGCGGAACTTCGCGGCGGCGCGGCAGGCGATCGCCGAGGGCAAGACCTTCCTCTTCATCTACACGGC
>Ga0310696_10002890_pt1 | contig 22083 bp, 18 predicted proteins | sample AusTroGonzalo_MG_4_FD_203885 | JGI IMG/M metagenome (GOLD analysis project Ga0310696, IMG submission 203885) | Bovine rumen microbial communities from tropical cattle in Woodstock, Queensland, Australia - Gonzalo_02 (v2) (version 2) | ecosystem: Host-associated > Mammals > Digestive system >...
TTCCTCCTCGGTATCTGCTGGAAGAAGACCTCTCCCAAGGCCGGTATGTGGACCCTCATCGCAGGTCTCATCCTGGGCGGCACCCGTCTCGTGACGATGATCATCAACCCTCAGGCCCACAATGTCTTCACGTTCATCTTCAACGAGCTGAACGTCTATGCGTTCTGCGTCTGGATGTTCCTCTTCTGCTGCCTGCTCCTGTTCATCATCACCAAGTGCACTCCGAAACCCTCCGAGGATCAGATACGTGGCCTGTGCTTCAGCACGGCCACTCCCGAGCAGAAAGCTGAGACCCGCGCTTCGTGGGGCAAGTGGGACATCATCCACACCTGCATCATCCTCGCCTTCACCGTGGCGTTCTACATTTACTTCTGGTAGGCCATGCTTGAAGAGCTTAAAGAAAAAGTATTCCGTGCCAATCTTGACCTGGTGAAGCACGGCCTGGTGATCTTCACCTGGGGCAATGTCTCGGCGATCGACCGGGCGACGGGCCTCGTGGTCATCAAGCCCAGCGGAGTCAGCTACGAGACCATGCGCGCAGAAGATATGGTGGTGGTCGACCTTGACGGTAAAGTCGTCGAGGGCGACCTCCGCCCTTCTTCGGATACCCCCACGCACCTGGTGCTGTACAAGGCTTTCCCGAACATCGGGGGCGTGGTGCACACACATTCGACCTACGCGACCGCTTGGGCACAGGCCGGACGGGACATACCGAACATAGGTACCACGCACGCGGATTATTTCCACGACGACATCCCCTGCACGCGCGACATGAAGAAGGACGAGGTCTTCGCGGAGTATGAGAAGGAAACAGGCAATGTCATCGTGGAGCGTTTCGAGAACATCAATCCCGACGATACGCCTGCAGTGCTGGTCAAGAACCACGGTCCCTTCACCTGGGGCACTGACGCCGACAATGCGGTCCACAACGCCGTAGTGCTGGAGCAGGTCGCCAAGATGGCCTTCGTCTCGCTCTCCGTCCACGACTCCTTCACAGGTGCCAAGAAGAACGTCTATAATAATGACGGCGTCCCTTCCATGAACAAGCACCTCATCGAGAAGCACTACAGCCGCAAGCACGGTCCCAACGCCTATTACGGACAGAAAAAGAAACAATAAACACTAAATCAATAACTTATGGCATTTGAAAATCTGGAATTATGGTGGGTGACCGGCGCCCAGCTCCTCTATGGAGGAGACGCCGTCGTCGCCGTCGACGGACACTCGAAAGAGATGGTGGAGGGCCTCAACGCCTCCGGAAACATCCCCGTCAAGATCGTATATAAAGGCACTGCCAACAGCAGCAAGGAAGTCGAGGCCGTCATGAAGGCCGCCAACAACGACCCCAAGTGCGCCGGCATCATCACCTGGATGCACACCTTCTCCCCTGCCAAGATGTGGATCAAGGGCCTCCAGGCCCTGGAGAAGCCCCTCCTGCATTTCCACACGCAGTACAACGCCGAGATCCCCTGGGACAAGATCGACATGGACTTCATGAACCTCAACCAGAGCGCTCACGGAGATATCGAGTTCGGTCACATCTGCACCCGCATGCGCGTTCCGCGCAAGGTTGTGGTCGGCTACTGGAAGGACGCCGAAGTGCAGAAGAAGATCGCCGTATGGGCCCGCGTGGCCGCCGGCGTGGCCGATGCGAAGAATGTCCGCTGCCTGATGTTCGGTATGAACATGAACAACGTCGCGGTCACCGACGGAGACCGCGTCGAGTTCGAGCAGCGTCTCGGTTATCACGTGGACTACTATCCGGTATCCTCCCTCATGGAGTACTACAAGAAAGTCACCGACGCCGAGACCGACGCCCTCGTCGAGGAGTATAAGAAGCTCTATACCATCAAGATAGACGAGTCCGGCGAAGAAGTCTACTGGGAGAAGGTCCGCAACTCCGCCAAGGCGGAGATCGCACTGCGCCGCGTCCTGAAGGACGAAGGCGCCACCGCCTTCACCACCAATTTCGACGACCTCGGCGACGCCGACGTGAACGCTCCGGACTTCTGCGGCTTCGACCAGATCCCGGGCCTCGCTTCGCAGCGCCTGATGGAGGAGGGCTACGGCTTCGGCGCCGAGGGCGACTGGAAGACCGCCTGCCTCGTCCGCACCCTGTGGGTGATGTCCCAGGGCCTGCCGAAGGGCTGCTCCTTCCTCGAGGACTACACCCTCAACTTCGCGGGTGACCGCAGCTCGTGCCTCCAGAGCCACATGCTCGAGATCTGCCCTATGATCGCAGTCGACAAGCCGAAGCTCGAAGTCCATTTCCTCGGTATCGGCATCCGCAAGCAGCAGACCGCCCGCCTGGTCTTCACTTCCAAGACCGGATTCGGCATCAAGGCCACGGTCGTGGACCTCGGCAACCGTTTCCGCCTCATCGCCCAGGACGTGGAGTGCATCGAGCCCAAGCCGATGCCGCACCTCCCCGTCGCCTCGGCGCTCTGGGTGCCGCAGCCGACCTTCGAGATCGGCGCAGGCGCCTGGATCCTCGCCGGCGGCACGCACCACTCCGCATTCAGCTATGACATCACGGCCGACTACTGGGACGACTTCGCCGAGATGACCGGCATCGAGTTCGTCCACATCAACAAGCAGACCACCATCCCCGAGTTCAAGAAGGAGCTCCGCATGAACGAGGTCTACTACATGCTGAACAAAGCCCTGAAGTAGTATGGACGCAAGAAGAACCATCGAGTCCGGAAAGGCCATACTCGGCATCGAGTTCGGCTCCACCCGCATCAAGGCCGTGCTGGTCGATCAGGACCACGTCCCCATCGCACAGGGCAGCCACGAGTGGGAGAACCAGCTCGTGAACGGGCTCTGGACTTACACCAACGAGACCATCTGGTTCGGCCTGCAGGACTGCTACGCCGACCTCCGCTCCGATGTGCGCAAGCGTTATGATATTGAGATAGAGCATCTTGCATCCATCGGCATCAGCGCCATGATGCACGGGTACATGCCCTTCAGCACCGAAGGACACCTCATGGTCCCCTTCCGCACCTGGCGCAATACCAATACCGGCGAGGCGGCTGCGGCCCTCTCGAAGCTGTTCGTCTACAACATTCCTCTCCGCTGGAGCATCTCCCACCTCTATCAGGCCATCCTGAACAAGGAGGAGCATGTCCCGCAGATAGGCTACCTGACCACCCTGGCCGGTTACATCCACTGGAAGCTCACCGGCGAGAAGGTCCTGGGAGTGGGCGACGCTTCGGGAATGATCCCCGTCGATCCCGCCACCGGGGACTACCGGGCCGACTTGATCGGGAGGTTCGACAATCTCATTGCCCCGTATGGATTCCCCTGGAAGCTCCGCGACATACTGCCGAAGGTGCTGGGAGCGGGCGAGGCAGCCGGCAGGCTGACCGAGACGGGCGCGAAGCGCCTGGACGTCTCGGGTCACCTGAAGGCCGGCGTGCCGCTCTGCCCGCCTGAGGGCGACGCCGGGACCGGCATGGTAGCCACCAACGCCGTCAGGCCGCGCACAGGCAACGTTTCTGCCGGCACTTCATCATTCTCTATGATAGTGGTGGAGAAGGAGCTGTCCAAGCCCAACGAGATGATCGACATGGTCACCACCCCCGACGGCAACCTCGTCGCCATGGTCCACTGCAACAACTGTACGTCCGACCTCAACGGCTGGGTGGGCCTGTTCAGGGAGTATGAAGAGCTGATGGGAGTGCCCGTGAACATGGGCAAAATCTTCCAGCGCCTGTTCGCCGCCGCCGACAAGGGCGACCCCGACTGCGGCGGACTTCTCTCCTACAACTACATCTCCGGCGAGCCCGTCACGGGCTTCACGGACGGCCGTCCGCTCTTCGTGCGTTCCGCGACCGACAGCTTCACCCTGGCCAACTTCATGCGTTCCATCCTGTATGCCACCGTCGGTGTGCTCAAGATCGGCAACGACGTCCTCCTGAAGGAAGAGAAGGTCAAGGTGGACCGCATCACCGGACACGGCGGCCTGTTCAAGGTACCCGGCGTGGGCCAGCGCGTGCTCGCCGCCGCCCTTGACTCCCCCATCTCCGTCATGGAGACGGCGGGCGAAGGCGGCGCCTGGGGCATCGCCATCCTAGCTTCCTACCTGGTGAACAACCCCGGCGGAATGTCTCTCCCGGACTTCCTCGACAAGATGGTCTTCGCCGGCAATAAGGGTACGGAGATTGCTCCCACCCCCGAGGACGTCGCCGGCTTCGAGGCCTGGCTCGACAGCTACAAGGCCTGCCTCGCCGTCGAGCGCGCCGCCGTCGAAAACAAGAAATAAGTACATCCCCCTCCGGGCGGCCGTGATTCGCAAGCGGCTGACCATGAGGCAATAACGTCAAGTCCCTACCCCCGTATTGAGGGTAGGGACTTTTCTTAATCTATTATCACCCAAGGCATTACAAATCACGGCTAGGCTATATCGGAAAGCACTTGACGGGAGATTTGGTCCTATTCCGACACCAGTATTTTACTCAGGAAACGGCGCAGCAGACAGCATAGCGTGACGGGACAGAGAAGGAGCTCAGCCGCCTTTGTTGTATGCTGCCCTTCCGGGTAGGCTGGCAGGATCTGTACACGAAAAGGGCTGGAGAGGGGGGTGGGCTTGTACAGATGGGAGGCTTATGGCCCATTTTCGGCGTTTTTGCCAACCATCTGTACAAGAAATGCCGCCCAAAGTGCAGGAAGCTGTACAGATCCTTCCCATCCTGTCTGCCTGCCTGCGGAGATCACAGCGCGGGCGTACTTTTTGGCGTTCCGGAGCACTCTTTCGTTCAGTTTGATGACGGGAGACATATAAAAACCTCCAGAACCATATAAAAACTACCTGAATCAGTGGAAGACCGGCTGGAAATACAAGATAGAGCGTGTGTACTTCATCGGCATCCTGGACGGCATCATCTTCCCCGAGAGCCCCGGCAGGCCGGTCACCACCGTGATGCTGATGTCCGTGGATGAGCCGCATTTCATTGTGAATGAGAAATATTTTCAAATCTTCGTGGAACTGCCTAAATTAGCGTCAGTTATGCCTGAGAGGATGACGGACGATTCATACCGTTGTATGAAAACAGAGAAAAAAGCAGTATCTTTGTTTGAGTATGAGGATTGAACCGGTACGTATAAAAGGTCCTGCGGGCCTGCTCGCAGCGGAGCTGCTGCTGCCGCGCTCCTTCGACAGGGAGTCCGGCCGTTGTACGCTCGTCATCCTGATGCATGGCTTCCTGGCGTCCAAGACAGGGACTCCACTATGGTATCTGAGCCCGGCTTTGACACGAAAAGGCTACGCCGTGCTGCGCTTCGACTTCGACGGCTATGGTGAAAGCGAAGGCGCGCAGGAGAAGAACACCGTTCCCGGGATGATTGATGATGCCATGGCAGTGTGGGACTATGCCTCCAGGCTCCCTTTCGTCGAACGTATCGTGATAGTCGGGCACTCCCAGGGCGGTGTCGTGGCCTCGATGACAGCCGGAAGGCTGCAGAAGGCCGGTACTCCGCCCGCAGCCCTGGTCCTTCTGGCCTCCGCATCCATCTTGAAACAGTTCGCGCTCAAAGGACGGTTCCTGTCCGCCCATTGCGACCCGAAGGATCCGCCTGAGAGCATCAATCTGTTCGGTTTCAATATGGGACGCGAGTATATCATCTCTGCCCAGACCCTGCAGATAGACGAAGAGTCGTCCTGGTACACCGGTCCGGTGTGCATATTCCACGGGACCAGGGACAAGCTTATCCCGATATCCTGCAGCGAAAGGTACGAGCGGCTCTATCAGCACAGCGAGCTTCACCGCATCCGTTTGGAAGGACATATCTTCATTCTCCGACCCTTCACGCTATGCCGCCTGCTCCGCCGCTTCCTAAGGGAAACGCTGATGCCTTAACCTAGAAGTCGAAGTAGCGCCTGGCGTTGTTGTAGGAGATGTCCTTGACCATCTGGCGGATGAAGTCCATCTCGGAGACGGGAAGCCTGCCGGCGGCGAGGTCGCTGCCGATGACGTCGCAGAGGATCCTGCGGAAATACTCGTGGCGCGGGTAGCTGATGAAGCTGCGCGAGTCGGTGAGCATGCCCACGAAGCGGCTCAGCAGCCCGAGCGCGCTCAGCGCGTTCAGCTGCTTGCGCATGCCGTCCTCCTGGTCGAGGAACCACCAGCCGGAGCCCAGCTGCATCTTTCCGGGGAAAGTCCCGTCATTGAACGTGTAAGCCATCACGGCCAGCACTTCGGTATCCTTCGGATTCAGGTTGTAGAGGATGGTCTTGGCCAGACGGTCCTCGGATGCGAGACGGTCGAAGAACTTGTGTCCGGCAGCCGCGAGCGGAAGGTCGTGGATAGCGTCGAAGCCGGTGTCGGGACCGAGGGCCTTGAACATCTTCCCGTTGTTGTTGCGGATGGCTCCTACGTGATACTGCTGCGCCCAGCCTGCTTCAGCGTCCATTACGGCCTGGTCGTGCAGGAAAGCGCTGCGGAACTGCAGGATCTCATCCGGCTCAGGAGTCTGTCCCATAAGCACCTTGTCGAAGATATATTCGACATCCGACTCCGTGTAGTCAGCGGCGTAGAAGGTGTCCATTCCGTGGTCGGAGAGTTTGCAGCCCCTCGATGCGAAGAAATCATGACGCTCCTGCAGGGCGTCGCAAAGGTCTGAGTAAGAACTTATTTCCATATCTGCGGCCTCGCCGAGCCTCTCGAGATAGGCTTTGTAGGCGACAGGGTCCTCGATGGCCATGGCCTTGTCCGGACGCCAGGCGGGAAGGACCTTCGTCCCGAAGGGATTCTCAGCTATCCGCTTGTGCCAGCGCAGATCGTCAGCCGGATCGTCGGTAGTGCATACGACCTCCACCCCGAACTTGCGGATCAGCGCCTGACCGCGGAACTCCTCGGTGGCGAGCATTGCATTGCACTCCTCAAATATCTCGCGGGCAGTCTCGGGCTTCAGAATCTTGTCGATGCCGAAAACCCGGCTCAGCTCGAGATGCGACCAGTGATAGAGGGGATTGCGCATTGCATAGGGCATCGTCTCCGCCCATTTCTCGAACTTCTCCCAGGAAGACTTGCCGCCGGTGATGTACTCCTCCGGCACGCCGTTGCCACGCATAGCGCGCCATTTGTAATGGTCGCCGCCCAGCCAGAGCTGGGTGATGTCCCTGAACTGGATGTTCTCCGCTATCTCCCGAGGCGAGAGATGGCAGTGATAGTCGATGATGGGCAAGCCTTCGGCGCTGCCGTGGTACAACTCCCGCGCATAGTCGCAGGAGAGCAGGAAGTCTTTATGTATAAAACTCATAATTAATCTGTTACGATAGGCTTGTACTTAGGGACAAGGGACTTCATGACGGTCCAGGCTATGAGGTAGGCCACTCCGCAGAAGCAGAACACGATGAAATAGCCTGCCGGCTTACCCTCGAAGCCCATGAAACGGAACGCGGAACCCGCGTTCTCGGCATAGGTGAAAAGATTGCCCGCGACTTTCTGGATAATCATCGAGCCGATGCCGCCGGCCATGGTACCGATGCCGGTGATGCTGGCGATGGTGCTCTTCGGGAACATGTCACCTATGGTCGAGAAGAGGTTGGCAGACCACGCCTGGTGGCCGGCGGCGGCAAGGCCTATAAGGATGGCCGGCCACCAGGGACTGCCGGAATGCAGGCCCAGCGGCTGGGCGAAGAGCGCCGCTATCGGGAAGAAAGCGAAGATGAGCATCGCAAGCATACGGCCCGAGTACGGGTGCATGCCCTTCTTCTCCACGAAGAGCTTCGGCAGATAGCCGCCGATGATGGACACGACCGTCACGATGGCGTACAGGGTGAAGATCAGGCCCTGACCGAGGGGCGTGGAAGCAGGGGCGTTGAACTGGTCGTGGAAGTATGCAGGAGCCCAGAACAGGAAGAACCACCAGACTCCGTCGGTGAAGAACTTTCCAGCGATGAACTGCCATGTCTGCTTGAAAGTGAAGCACTTAAAGAAAGGTATCGCCTTGCCCTCGGAAGTCTTGGCGGCTTCCGCGCCGGCATCGTCCTGATGGATGTACTCAAGCTCGGCCTCGTTCACGTGGCTGCTCTTCTCCGGCTTGTCGTACATAAACGCCCAGAAGAACATCCAGATGAAGCCCAGGGCGCCGATGATGATGAAGGCCATCTCCCAGCCGAGCGACTTGGCGAGCGGCGGGATGCAGAGCGGGGCCGCGAGCGCGCCGACCGAGGCGCCGGCATTGAAGATGGAGGTCGCGAAGGCGCGGTCCTTCTTCGGGAAATACTCCGCAGTCACCTTGATGGCCGCAGGGAAATTGCCGGACTCACCCAGAGCAAGTATACCGCGGCAGAGCATGAACAGATAGACGGAAGTCGTCGAGACGGCCAGGGCGACGTTGCTGCCGGCCTCGACGGCCTTGAGCGCGGCGGCGTTGGGCACGCCGTCCACCAGGGCGGCCGTGGCCCAGCCGCACGCCGCGTGCAGGCACGCGCCGGCCGACCACACTCCGATGGCGATGAGGTAACCCTTCTTGGTACCCATCCAGTCCACGAACTTGCCGGCGAACAGGCAGGCGATGGCGTAGAAGATGGAGAAGAAGGAGGTGATGGTGCCGTAGTTGGCGTCGTTCCAGTGGAACTGCGGGGCAATGAACTCCTTGTAAGTCAAGGAGAGGACCTGGCGGTCGAGATAGTTGACCGTGGTCGCCACGAAGAGCAGCGAGCACAGCCACCAGCGCCAGTTGGTCATCAGTTTCTGTTGTGTGGTCATATCCAATTACTTAACTTCCTTGATAATGTCGAGAGCCTCACGGCAGAGAGCGGAGATCCTGTCCCACTCCCCCGCTGCTATGGCGTCCTTGGGGAAAAGGTTGGAACCCATCCCGACGCAGGTAACGCCCGCCTTGAACCAGGCTTCGAGGTTTTCGCGCGTAGGCTTCACGCCGCCGGTAACCATGAGCTGGCTCCAGGGCATAGGCGCGCGCAGGGCCTTCACGAAGGCCGGTCCGAGCACGTCGCCCGGGAACACCTTGCAGATGTCGCATCCCGCTTCCTGGGCCATCCCCACTTCGGTCACGCTGCCGCAGCCGGGCATATACGGGATGAGACGGCGGTTGCAGACCGGCGCGACGGCAGGGTTGAACATCGGTCCGACGACGAAATTGGCGCCGAGCTGTATGTACATCGCGGCGGTAGCCGGGTCAACGACGGAGCCGATGCCGATGATCATGCCGGGCAGTTCCGCCTCGGCGTACTTGACGAGGACGCTGAACACGCCCTGGGCGAAATCGCCTCTGTTGGCGTATTCGAAAACGCGGATGCCGCCGTCGTAGCAAGCCTTGAGCACCTGCTTGGCGACCGCCGGATCGGAATGGTAGAAGACGGGAACGACACCCGACTCCTTCATGGCCGTAAGGACCTGCAGTTTAGTGTATTGTGCCATAATATACTGATGTCAAGCATTATACGTCGAGGAGACGGTGTCACCGCCGTGGCCCGTCCAGTTGGTATGGTAGAACTCACCGCGAGGACGGTCGGTGCGCTCGTAGGTATGGGCACCGAAAAAGTCGCGCTGGGCCTGGAGGAGGTTGGCGGGCAGGCGATTGCAGCGGTAGCCGTCGTAATACTGCAGACCGGCGGTCAGGCACGGGGCCGGGACGCCGTTCTGCATCACGATGCAGAGAACATTGCGCCAGCCCTCCTGGGCCTTGGCGAGCTTGTCGCTGAAATACGGGTCGAGCAGGATGTTGGCCAGGTCAGGATTCTTGTCGAAGGCTTCCTTGATCTTGCCAAGGAAGACGCTGCGGATGATGCAGCCGCCGCGCCACATAAGGGCGATGCCGCCATAATTGAGGTTCCAGCCGTATTCCTTGGCGGCGGCGCGCATCAGGGCATATCCTTGCGCGTAGGAGACGACCTTGGCGGCGAACAGCGCCCTGCGAAGGTCAGCGAGGAAGGCTTCGCGTTCTCCCCTGAAACTCCCCGGCACGGGACCTTCGAGGATCTCCGACGCCGCCACGCGCTCCTCCTTCTGTGCGGAGAGGCAGCGGGCGAACACGGACTCGCCTATCAGCGTGAGCGGCACTCCCTGGTCGAGGGCGGAGATGGCCGTCCATTTGCCCGTACCCTTCTGACCGGCGGTGTCGAGGATGTAGTCCAGCACGTAACGTCCGTCCTCGTCCTTCTTGGCTAGAATGTCACGCGTGATCTCGATGAGATAGGAGTCGAGGTCGCCCTTGTTCCACTCGGCGAAGGTCTCGTGCATCTCTTCGTTGGTCATCCCGAGTATGTCCTTCATTATCTGATAGCACTCGCAAATGAGCTGGATATCACCGTATTCGATGCCGTTGTGGACCATCTTGACGAAATGTCCGGCGCCGCCTTCGCCCACCCAATCGCAGCAGGGCGAGCCGCCTCTCACCTTGGCGCAGATGCTCTGGAAAATGGGCTTGACATAAGGCCAGGCGGCAGGCGAGCCGCCGGGCATCATCGAGGGGCCCTTCAGGGCTCCCTCCTCGCCGCCGGACACGCCGGTGCCGACGTACAGGAGGCCCTTGCTCTCAACATACGCAGTGCGCCGGGCGGTGTCGGGGAAATGGGTATTGCCGCCGTCGATAATGATGTCGCCGGGGTCAAGCACAGGGATGAGCCTGTCGATGAAGGCATCGACGGCCGCTCCTGCCTTGACCATAAGGAAGACCTTGCGCGGGGTCTTGAGCGAAGCGACGAAGTCTTCCAGGCTGTGCGCTCCGTAGATGTTCAGGCCCTTGCCGCGGCCTTCCATAAACTTGTCCACCTTCTCGACGGTGCGGTTGAACACGCTGACCCTGAAGCCTTTGCTCTCCATGTTCAGCACCAGGTTCTCGCCCATCACGGCCAGACCTATGAGTCCGATGTCGGATAATTCTTTCATATCATATTAACTTTGAATCCTATTATTTCCAGCCGGTCGGCTAGCTCCGGAGTCCCGTTCTGAAGATCGAGCGTGAACGCGGAAGGCTCCCGGCGTATCATATAGTCGCCGCGAAGGCGCTCGAAGGCGCCGAGGGCGGCGCGCAGAGCGTCGCTGTCGCGGCGCACGTCGTAAGTGTACAGCACAGCATCTATCAGCACGTCCTGCTCGGACTTCCCGTGAGCGTCAATGCTGAACTCCAGCGGCTGCTCCGGCGCCGGTATGTCCGATGCAGTCCAGTCAGTGAGCGGAAGACCGAGCTGACGGGCGAGGTAACGGACGCTCATCGTGGTGCCGTTAGCCTTGCCGTCGGCGCTGTAGCCCGCGATGTGCGGAGTGGACACGTCCAGCAGGTCCACGAGCTCCGGATCGAGGTCGGGCTCGCCCTCCCAGACATCCAGCACGGCGGCCTTGAGAGCGCCGCGCTGCAATGCGTCCTTGAGGGCTATGTTATCTACGACGGGGCCGCGGGAAGAGTTGACAAGTATCTGTGAAGGACGCATTTGCGCGAGGCGCCCGGCGTCGAACAGATGCCAGGTAGGATCGTCGCCGGTACGCTCCAGCGGCACGTGAACGGTGACGATGTCGCTCTCAGAGATGACTGTATCCAGATCTACGAAAGCCTCCGGGCCTTCGGCGCGCTGGCGGGGCGGATCGTTCAGCAGGACGCGCATGCCGAAGGCACGGCCCACGTCGGCTACCTTGGAGCCGACGTTGCCGACGCCCACGACGCCCAGCGTCAGGGCGTCGAGCCGCAGGCCGTGGCGCTGCGCCAGCACGGCCAGCACCGACGATATATACTGCTTGACGGACCAGGAGTTGCAGCCCGGGGCATTGCTCCAGGCGATGCCGCTGGCCTCGCACCAGGCTGTGTCGATATGGTCGTAACCTATCGTGGCCGTAGCGATGGCCTTCACCGAGGAGCCCTTCAGCAGCGCTTCATTACAGATGGTCCTGGTACGCGTGACCAGGGCATCTGCATCCTTCACCACATCCGGAGTGGTCTGCGCACCCGGCAGATAAACGACCTCGGCGAAGGGCTCGAAAGCCCCCCGCAGGAACGGTATCTTATTGTCACAGACTATCTTCATCTCTTCAGTCATTGAATCTGTCCGGATGGGCCCAAAGGCCCAGCGCAGGATTGGATATGTAGTAAACTTCTTCGCCGCCCACGACGTTCCACCCGTCCCGGAGCGATGCTACATTATATCTCTCCATCATTTCATCGAGCGGAGCATACTCGAAGCCCACGCCTTCGATCTCCTCGCGCGTCATGCCCTGTCCGGGGCAATAGATGATGCGGAAACGCCCCTCGGACGAGCCGTGGATGAGATGGGCCGAGGCGCTGAGGTTCTCCTGCAGGTCCATGTTGGCGCGCGTCTCTTCCAGCGTATGCGGCGTGCCCTTGTAGCCGTACTTGCGTATCAGAGCGTCGATGGCCGCATCTTCCCCGAACTCCTTGAGGGCAGGGGCCAGCACGATGAGCTCCGCACCGTCGGCGAGTGCCATCCGCGTGCGGTAGATGGCTTTGTTGCCGAGCCAGGTGCTCTTGAACTCCGACGGGTCCAGCCAGACTATGCATTTCTTCAGGGGCTTCTCCACCATTATGAAATTGGTCCTGAGCGACAGCTCGGAAGCGAGGCGGAAGCATTCGAAGTCGTCCCCGATGAAAAGTCCCTTGAGCTGCATGCGGCCGCTGTCCGCATCCTTGGCCATGACGGTCAGGACATAAACTATTGGAAGCGAGGCGATAAAATGCGTACGGGCATACTCCATCACGGCGCGCACGGGAGTGTCCGCACGTCCCATGATGCGCTCCATGCCGTAGGCGGCGCCGATGAAATGGCTCTTGTTGATGCCTTCGCTGCCGCCGACTCCCACGAATATATTCTTGGTATAATTCGCCATTCCTATGACCTCGTGGGGCACGACCTGGCCTATGGAAAGGATGAGGTCGAAAGAAGGGTCGAGCAGCAGGCGGTTCACCTGTGCCGGCCAGGCGTAGTCCGCGCGTCCTCCGGACACTTCGCGGACATACTCCGCCGGCACTTCCCCCACCGTCACCACGTCGCGGCGCCAGTCGTGGACGCGGAACTTCTCCCGAGGCACGCCACCGAACATCGTAACTATCTGATCATCAGTCATCGGGGAATGAGTCCCAAGCGCTGGCATCACGTCCGTAAGGGCTTCGCCGAAGAAGTCTTCGGCTATCTCCGTAATGGGCCCGGCATAGGAATTGAGCCGGGTGAAATCCGGCGGAAGGGCCAGCACGCGCCGCCTCGGCCCGAGGGCGCGGAACGCGCCCCGGAGGGCCTCTGCGGCCTCCCGCGGCGTGATCTCACCATCCTTCGAACCTCTGGCGTAATACAGCATCTGCCTATCTCTTTACACGGGCGTTTCCGCTCCAGACGCTCCATACCTGCTCCTCGTCAGCCGGCTGGGCATAGTCGGTGAGGAAGGTGGTGGCGAGGGCGCCAGTGGCCCAGCCGAACTGTATCCATTTCTCGCTCTCCCAGCCCTTGAGGATGCCGTACAGCAGGCCGCCGACGAAGCCGTCACCGCCGCCGATACGGTCCAGGACGTGGATTGGACGGGGCTCCACGGTCTGCCATTCGTTGCCGGCGAGCATTATCGCTCCCCAGTCGTGGCTGTTGGCGTGCCTGACCTGGCGGAGCGTAGTGGCATAGACCTGAGCGCCGGGATACTGCGCGCGGACGCGGCGTATCATCTCCTGGAATCCGGATATCTTGGACGAAATGTCCTTGCCGCCGGCCTCAGGGCCCTCGATGCCGAGGCAGAGCTGGAAGTCCTCTTCGTTGCCTATGAGGATGTCGGCGAGAGAGCAGATCTCCGCGAAGATGTCGCGGAGCTCCTGCTCGCGGCCGGCCCAGAAGGAAGCCCTGTAGTTGAGGTCGAAACTGATGCGGGAGCCATATTTCTTTGCTGCACGGGCGATCTCGAGGCAGAAACGGCCCGTATCCGGGCTGAGCGCTGCTATCAGACCGGACAGATGGACTATCTGTACGCCCTCCGTGCCGAATATGCGGTCGAGGTCGAAATCCTTGACATTGAGCGTCCTGCCCACTTCACCGGCACGGTCGTTCCATACCCTGGGGCCTCGGGAGCCATAGCCGCTGTCAGCTACATTGATCTGATGCCTGTAACCCCAGGGACCGCCCTGGGGCACTTCGGGCCCTTCGAAGTCCATCCCCCGCGAGCGGAGATTGGACTTGATGAAAGCGGCGAAGGGACTCCCCTGCACGAAGGCCGTCAGCACCTTTACCGGCATCCCGAGATATGATGCGATACTGGCTACATTGGTCTCCGCGCTGGTCGCGTACAGGTGCAGCACATCGCTGCACTGGACCGGCTGGCCGCTCTCGGGGGTGACGCGGAGCCCCATGCTGGTAGGGACCAGGAGGGCATATCTGCAGCCTTGTCTTAGACTTAGTTCCATGGTGAATTATCTTGATACCCGGCCCGAGCCGCCGCCCTTCATGAGGCTATCCACCTCGGCGACGGTGACCTGGTTGAAATCTCCGAAAATGGTATGCTTGAGGCACGAAGCCGCCACGGCGAAGTCCAGCGCGCGCCGGTCGTCGCCGGGCCAGGTCAGGAGGCCGTAGATGAGGCCGCCCATGAAGGAGTCTCCGCCGCCGACGCGGTCCACTATGTGTGTGATGTCGTAACGCTTTGACTCGTAGAGCGTTGCGCCATCAAAGAGTACGCCGCCCCAGGTATTATGGTTGGCGTTGATGGAGCCGCGCAGGGTGATGATGACCTTCTTCGCGCGGGGGAAACGGGCCATGAGCTGCTCGGCAACGCTGCGGAAGCGGCCCTGGTCGATGGCGCCGGACGTGGCTTCGGCGTCAAAGCCTTCGGGCTTGATGCCGAAGACCTTGTCGGCGTCCTCCTCGTTGCCGAGGATGATGTCGCAGCCCTCTACGAGGGCGGGCATCACATCCGAGGCGCTCTGCCCGTATTTCCAGAGGTTCTTGCGGTAATTGAGGTCGCAGCTGACGGTAAGGCCGAGACGGCCTGCGGCGCGCACCGCCTCCAGGCAGACTTCGGCAGCACCCCGGCTGACGGCGGGGGTGATGCCCGTCCAGTGGAACCAGTCTGCCCCGGCGAAGACCTTGTCCCAGTCCACCATGCCCGGCTCGATGGTGGCGAGGGACGAGCCGGCACGGTCGTACACGACCTTGCTCGGCCTCGCCACGGCGCCGGTCTCCAGGAAGTATATCCCGAGACGGTCGCCGCCGGTGATGCAATGCGACGTATCCACTCCGTACGAGCGGAGCTCCTTCAGGCAGCTGCGGGCTACGTCATTGTCAGGAAGCCTCGTAACGAACTCTGCATCAATACCGTAATTGGCCAGCGACACGGCTACGTTGGCCTCGCCCCCGCCGAACGTCGCATCGAACTGGCGGGCCTGCGAGAAGCGCAGGTAGCCTGGAGTGGAGAGACGCAGCATGATCTCTCCGAAAGTGATTACTTTGGGCATGGTTCCAATCTTGTTTTAAACAAAACAAATTTAGCGATTTTTCCGATAAATCGCCATTCTAGTCCAGAAGGACATGCAAACTCTGCGGCCTGCCTTCCGAGTCGAAGCCTTCCACGACGGCCTCGAAACTTCCGTCATAGGACGGCGCGGCATACTCCAGCACCTTGCTCTCGCCGGGGGCGAGCTCAAGCACGGGGATCCACAGCAGCGTGCGGCGGAGGTCCGGGACGCCCGCTTCAGAGTCCGGGCGCCGTACGGTCACAGGATAGGAAACTCCCTGATAGTCAATGATCCTGGCATTCTCCTTGAAATTGAAGGAAGGGAGGTTGCGCTTGTACGTGACGAAACTCACCACGCCGGAGTACGGCCATCCCCCGACATATACGGTATGCGGATAAATGACTATGCGCTCGACGAGCAGGGGGTCGTAGTCCAGAATGTCGTTCTGGTCCGTGACCGGCACGCCGTCCAGAAGGACCAGCGAAGGCATGGTCGAGGGATTGGACGGCCTGAACGAGTCGTTCAGCGACACCACGAGCTTCCTGTCCTTTCCCGAACGGTCCACTCGCGCCCCGACTATGAACTCCACGAAAAGCTCTTCCATCAGGGGGAAACGCGTGTAATCGTCCAGTATGTACTCCACCGAATCGGCCGCGAAGAGGAAGTCGCCGGGCAGCGGCGGGATTTCGTACAGGCTGTCCGCCTTCGCCGCCTGATGCACCTGCATGGCTATGCTGCGGGAGGTGATGCGCTCCGCCAGGCCCGGGCTCAGCGGCAGGGCCGGCAGCCCGGTGGCCTTGACCTCCGCGAACGGAGAAATGAGTTCCAGGTGGCAAGGAGTGACGGCTGAATTGATTTCGAGCACGATGTCCCTGTCGCCGTAGAGGTTGTGGGTGAAGAAAGTGGACAGACCGTCCTTGTCTATTCTGGACACATAGAAGTCATACGAGCGGCCGGGCACCGAGAGATAGGTGGACGCTCCCGAGACGTTCTCGAGGACGTCGTCAGGGCCGACGGCGCGGGTACGGATGACTTCGCCTTCGAAGTCTATCGTCCTTCGGTTCGTGAAGGAAGCGCCCCTCGTAGCCCCTGCGAGGAAAGAGGCCGGGTCGGACACCGAAGGTGAGACCAGGCCGTCGTCGTGATGGACGGAAACGCTCAGAGTGACGGGCCTGTCGGAGTCGTTGGTGACCGTAAGGCTTCCGTCAGTACCAAGCCTCAGGGAGCCGGCGGAAGGCCTTTCGGGCGCAGCCAGCGCAGCGTACTCTTCGTCAGAGAGGACTTCAACTCCGGCGGACGAACGGGCGGAAGTGAAAGGGTTGATGATGGACAGCACCCTGGCGCCCTCCTCGAAGTCGTATCCGTCCTCGTTGAAGCACTGGGCCGTATATGCCACCATCTTGTACTGCCCCGTAGGGATGGTATTGTCAAGGCGGAAGAACCCGCCTCCCCGGCCATCCGAGAGAGCTATCTTCGCTGTCTGGACAGGCCCTTCCGGCGAGATGACCTCGATATATGCGACGCTGCTGTAGCCGGACAGGCGGCCCGTCGCCATGTCCAGGCAGAAAGCCGAAAGGAACACCTCGTCGCCGGCGACATATACGTCGCGGTCAGTCGAGACGTACACGCGCTCGGACAGGTGGTCCTGCGCAGCGGCCGGAACGGCCGCCAGCATCACCAGTGTCAGTAATATGTCGAATAACCTTTTCATAATCAATGATTTGTCGGCCAGTCATCCGGCGGGGTTCTGGTCCCTCCCCGCTTGCGGCAGTCTACGCAGCGGTCGGGAGCCCATACCGTCTGCGAATAATCTCCGGGGATGACGCATTGGTAGGGAAGGAATCCCTTCTTGAGATAACTCGACCATTCACCGGTGCCTATAGTGACCGGATCCTCATAATGCTCGCTGTCCTTGTAGAACCCATGCTGCTCACTGTACACATACAGGGTCTTGCTCGTCCTCTGGGCGACGCTGATGTAGCCCATCACGAGCTCGTCCGGGTCCTCGACGCAGCGTATGTTGCCTACCAATTCACTGGGAGTCGGGGCGAAAAGATTGCCGTTGTACTCGGAGTTGACCTTCAGATTGTCCCAATAGGCGTATGCATCCTTGGAGAGCGGCTCGAGGTTCACCTTGATGCGGTAGATGTATGATATCCTGTCGTCGTTGCGAGGAATCTTGTGGAACTCAAGGTCCACGAAGCGGTCGTCGGTCTGCTTCTCGGTCGAGAAGGTCAGGATCTCGGACGAGACGTCATGCTTGTAACACCAATATGTGTTTTCCGGATAGTTCATGGGGACTATCTCTCCTATGGACCAGCTGTTATAATACGTGGGAGGGACGTATTTTACGCTGGCGTAATACTTGGCACGGTACTCCCAGTCCTCCACATAGCTCCATTTGAAGTAACTCCCTGCCTTGGAATGCATGCTGAGCGCAATGTTGAGCCTGGACTTCTCGGGGTCCTTGATAAATGAGAGCGAGTCGATTACGGGAGCAGTATTGACGGGAGCCCAGGACGACACGTATTCACGGCTGCCGCGGACCATGACATGCAGGCGGTACTCCTTTGCCGGGTCGGCATCCCGTGTATCCACCTGAAAACGGTCGAACATCGTATAGGATTGCGAGCCTTCATAGACGCCGCCGGAATTGTCCTCCACCCAGACCCTTGAAGCATAGACGGGTTCCGTGACTCCCCCGGGAATCGGAGCCGTATATGACAGTTTCACCTCGGAGATCTCACCGATGAGGATGTCCCCTTCGATGACGAGCGTGCCGGACCCGTCCTGGGTCTCGGCTTCGAAAGGATAGACGCAGGACACGGCCAAAAGAGCCAGAGCTGACAAGAGTATCGATCTGAGCTTCATCATCCGAACTTAAGGTTAAGGTTCAAATAAGGAATGGGAGTCGCGAAGACAGAGATCATGTAGCCGCGAACGGAAGTGCCTCCCTGGGTGGTGTAATACACCGAATAGGGATTCTTCCTGCCGGTGACATTGTACACGCCGATGGTCCACGACATGTGCGTGAGTTTCCTCAGGTAGTGGCCGGGGTCGATGTTCAGGGCCAGGTCCATGCGGAAATAGTCCGGGATGCGGTAGCCGTTGCGGAGCGAGTACTGCAGGCGCTTGCCGCCGCCGTACTCGTACACGGCCACCGGCACGGTGACCGGACGGCCCGTAGAGTAATCCACGTTGACGGACAGGCTGTAGCGGTGGGTGAACTTGTAGTTGCCCACGAGCTTGAAGTCGTGGGGCTTGTCGTGCGGGGCGGGGTACCACTCTCCCCTGTTGATGGTCTCCACTCCGCGGTCCTGCATCTCGCGCAGGAGCGAGCGGGAATAGGTGTAGGCCATCCAGCCGTTGAGCTTGCCCAGGGCCTTCTTGACCATGAACTCCACTCCGTAAGCCTTGCCGTAGGTCTCCACGACGTCGTCGGCCAGATGCTCGTTCATGATTAGGGTGGCTCCTGACTTGTAGTCCAGGCAGTTGAGGACGCTCTTGTAGTACGACTCGATCGAGAGGTCTATGGTATTGTCCCTGACGGTCCAATAGAAGCCGGCGGCAGCCTGCCAGCCGCGCTGCGGCTTCAGCTCGGCGCCGGCCAGCTGCCAGGCGTCCATGGGCGAGACGGACGAGGAGTTGGTGATCAGGTGGATGTACTGCGACATGGAGTTGAACCCGGCCTTGACCGAGAGGTTCTCCCGGAAGGAGTATTTGCCCGAGACGCGGAGCTCAGGAGTCCAGTAGAACTTCCTGGCCGGGGTCAGGGCCTCGAAGCCCGAGATGCGGACGCCCATGTCCACGGACAGCCTCTCACCCGGCTTCCACGTGTCCCCGGCGTAAAGTGCCGGTTCCAGGGCCCTCTGCCTGTCCAGGACCTTGTAAGCCACCAGCGAAGTGTCCGTCAGGGGAGACATCGTGCCGGGGTTGAGGTCGTACAGCACAGCCGAGGCTCCATATGCGAGCGAATGATGGTCGTTCAGGACGCTCTTGAAGCCGGCCTTGACGAAGGCCTGGTTGATGTCGGTGGTGAGGCTGTAGGCCGACACGGCGTTGAAGTCGTCGTCGACGGTATTGGTATAGCGGTCGTAACCGGCCACGGCAGTGAGCCCGGTGCGGCCCGATACCGTATGGCGCCACTTGAGGGATACGTCGAGGTTGGAATAATGAAAGGTGGTGTCCCTGTCGAAGGAGAAGCCGTCGCGCGACCAGTAACCGTAGGCCTGGATGGTGTTGCGGTCGTCAACCCTGTGAGTCACGGAAGCATTGAGGTCGCTGAACGATGCCCTTCCGCCGGCGTAGGCGCTGTTCTCCGGGAGGAAGCCGAAGAGCCAGTTGGAGTAGGTCGTGCGTCCGCCTACGATGAACGTAGTGCGGTCTTCCTGGATGGGACCTTCCAAATGGAAACGGCTAGTCAGCAGGCCGAGACCGAGCGAGCCCTGAACTTTCTTGGCATTGCCTTCACGGCCCCGCACATCCAGCACGGACGAGATCCTGCCGCCGAACTCGGCGGGGATGGAACTCTTGTAGAGCTCGATGTCGTTGATGACATCAGTATTGAAGGCGGAGAATATGCCGAAGAAGTGGCTGGGATTGTAGATGGTACCGTCGTTGAAGAGGACGAGGTTCTGGTCGGACGAGCCGCCGCGGACGTTGAATCCTGTGGAAGCCTCGCCGACGCTCTTGACGCCTGGCAGGGTCAGCACCGCCTTCATCACGTCAGCCTCGCCGAAAGCGGACGGGATCTTGGTGATGGTATTGATGCGGACTTTCTCTATGCCCATACGGGCGTCCCTGTGGTTGACCATGCTCTCGGCCGAGACGACCGCTTCCTTGAGCGCAGTGATGCGCTCCTTCATCACCACATCGAGTCCTCCGTCGCTGTAGACTATGACGTTAAGCTTCAGGTCCTCAAGGGAATAGCCGCTGAAACCCAGGACGCCTTCGCCCAGGGGGAGGCTGATGCGGAATCCGCCGCCGTCGTCGGTCATGGTGTATGAGCCGGTGCGGTCGTCGAAGACGGCGACGCCGGCGATGGGCTCGCCGGAGAGCACGTCGCGGACCGTGCCGCGGACGACGGCACGGTCGCCGTGCGCATCCTCCGGCCGACCGACGTCGTAGACCTTGTTGGCGAAGGTCACCATCTCGTTTCCGGCATTGATGAGGCGAAGAAGCTCATCGTCGGCATTCTCCTTGCGCCCGGAGTCGAAGAATCCTGCCGGCAGAGAAGTATAGATGGTCTTCTCTCCTATCTTGAAATCTCCCTCCGGTATGTCAAGAGTCTGCTTTTCAGAGACTTGCAGGGGCGCTATGGCTTCGGGGCCGGGAGCCTGGAGGCTTACGGCCCTCCGGCGCCGCGCGCGCATCGCGGATGCGACGCCCGCGGCGGAGGGGCTCTCGACCAGCTTCCCGGCCCGCCTCCTGCCTATGGGGACCAGAAGTCCGTCTTTCTCAAGGAAATACAGCTCCTTGTCATCGAAATACTCGTGGGCGTAGCCAGTGGCTGCGGCGTTGGAGAGGTCTGCCAGAAGGGCTTTCTTCACAAGCCTGTAGACCGTGAAACCATTCTCCTCACTCACGACCTCGTAGAAACCGGGAGCGACGCCGTACCCCTTCTTGAGGAGGTTTACGAACTTCACGTCTCCCATGCTGGCCCCGTCCACGTGCTCCCTGGCGGGCACTATGGCAGTGCGCGTGCCGGGCGGCATCAGCTGCACCTCCCCGGCGAAGGCGTCTACGTTGACCATCACGCCATCGTAAAGCTTGCCGTCCAGAGTGATGGTGCCCTCCACGAACTCAGGGGAATCCCAGAAATAAGTACCGTCGAAGGGGACATTGTATCTGATGGCCTGACGGCCCCTGTACAGGACCGACCTGCCTGACGAGTCGTCGATGAAGTCGCTTCTTTCCCTGTAATCCTGCGCGAACGTGGGGAATGCGCAGAGGAGCAGGAAAACAGCTGAGTAAAATGTCGATAGAGTCCGTTTCATGTCCAAGGGACAAAAATAACACAATTCCGTCAAACATTGAACGTATGTCCCCGGCAAATACTGCGCACACTTTTAAATTAAAAGAAAAGATGTTGTAAAGTCGGAAAAAATGACTACCTTTGCCCCACTTTTGCCCTCAGAGGCGAAGTAATTGATTTTAGTTGTTTTATTCATTAAATTTTTTGCAAGATGGCTGAATACCTGATGCCTGAAAGAAAGCAAGAGATTTTCGCGAAGTACGGGAAGTCCAATAAGGACACCGGCTCCCCTGAGAGTCAGGTTGCATTATTTTCCTACCGTATCGCTCACCTTACCGAGCACGTGAAGAAGAACAGGAAAGACGTGGTGACGCGTCGCGCCCTTCTCCGTCTGGTCGGCAAGAGACGTCAGATTCTGGACTACCTCCAGAAGATCGACATCGAGAGATACAGAAATATCATCAAGGAGCTTGGTCTCCGTCGATAATCGGATAGGAAACACCGGGGGGAAGGATTCCAAGGGGATCCTCCCCTTTTTATTTGAAAATTCGGGACGCGGACGGTCCGCTTCCCTGCAGTATTAAGACGTAAAGAAGACAATAATGAACGTTATCACGAAAAAGATCGAGCTCGCGGACGGCCGCGTGATCGAGATCGAGACCGGCAAACTCGCCAAGCAGGCGGACGGTTCGGCTGTCGTGAAGATG
>Ga0310696_10002891_pt1 | contig 22077 bp, 19 predicted proteins | sample AusTroGonzalo_MG_4_FD_203885 | JGI IMG/M metagenome (GOLD analysis project Ga0310696, IMG submission 203885) | Bovine rumen microbial communities from tropical cattle in Woodstock, Queensland, Australia - Gonzalo_02 (v2) (version 2) | ecosystem: Host-associated > Mammals > Digestive system >...
ATGTTGCGAACATCAGTGAGGATGAAGTTCGACGGATGGATCCGGTTTACCAACGGTTTTACGAAGAATGCCGAATATCAAATCTTAATGAAATGGAAAAGAAAGAATACGTGACGAGTGTATTGGAGTACGACGATGTGAAGGAGTCTTTGCTTTGTGAACGCGAAGTCGGGAGGGAAGAAGGTCGTGAAGAAGGCCGCGAAGAAGGTCGTGAAGAAGGCCGCGAAGAAAGAACACGCCAGCTCGCTCTCAACATGCTCGCCAAGGGGCTTGATCCCGTCCTCGTGTCAGAAATCACCGAGTTGACGGAAAAGGAAGTCTTCGCTTTGGTCACGCATGCTAATTGACGGAGATGTGCCAATTCTATCAGAATCATCCCTTGCAAGACGAGGATTCCGTTTGGCCATCCTCCTCCAACGAAACCACCGCCTCGCGAGTGTCATTGTTCGCGGATTACTCGCCAGTTCCCGTTGTCGTCGGCGAGGATAAAGCGGGCTTCCAAGTCGGGGGTGTTGCGCACGATTTGGGCGGAACGCTCGTAGCCGAGCACCATGAAGGCAGTGGCGTAGGCGTCGGCATGGGCGCAGCTGTTGGTCAGCACGGTGACACTGAGTAGGTTGGTGCGCTCGGGTCGGCCGGTGCGCGGGTCAAGGATGTGGGTGTAGCGCACACCGCCCTCCTCGAAATAATTGCGATAGTTGCCGCTCGTGGCTACTGCACTGAACATCTTCTCAGGGATGAGGTCCGGGTCTGTGGCGTGCAACTCAATGGTCTCGAAACTCTCCCGTGCCCCGTCTGCCGTCTTGGTCGGCACCTGAATGCCCACCTTCCAAGGCTTGCCGTTCTTGCAGCCACGGACCGCCACTTCGCCGCCAATCTCTACCAAACAGTCTCCATAGCCGTGCAACCACAGCCAATCGGCCACCTTGTCCACCGCGTATCCCTTTGCCACGGCGTTGAAGTTCAGCTGTACGCGGGGGTCTTTTCGGATAATGCTGTCGCCTTGTATATCAATAAGTTGGATTCCGACGAACTCGCGAACCGCCGCCAAGGTATCCTCGCTTACCGTATGTCGCACGCCGTCCTTGCCGAAACCCCATAGCTGCACTAACGGCTGTACGGTGCAGTCGAAGGCGTCGTAAGTGCGTTCACTCACCGCTTTGGAGATGTGCAGCACCATGAGGAAATCTTCGTTCAACTCGACATCCTCGCCCTTGTTCCAACGATAAATGATGGACGTGGTGTCGAAGATGGAGAACGTGTGCGACAAGTCGGCCAGCAGCGAATCAATCTCTTCGTGCGGGTAATCGCTGGTGTCAGTGGGATACCGCCCGATACAGGTGATGGAATAAGTCGTGCCAAAAGCCACGCCTTCAAAATGTTTGACGGGCGTTTTACTGTTTTCACCGCAACCACCTGACAGAATCAGCAGGATGGCCAAAGCGAAGATATGATATATTCTTTTTCTCATATTTTCATAATTTTGAGTGGCAAATGTACACAAATTTTAAATATGCACAGATATAGTGAAATGATGTATGTAGAGACGGGGCATGCCCTGTCTCCAAAAATAACAGAGGAAAAATACAATTTTCATCTGTTGGAAACGTTATGTGAAAAACTATATTTTTGCGCGTATGTTTCTATAACTTTGTTTTTTCTGCTTGTTTATTCTTTTCTGATTTTGTAAGAATCTTATTATGAGAAAGTTAATACTGATATTTGTAATGTGGACCACAATGTGCTGCCCCCTGTTTTTACAAGGACAGACAGACGATTGGCAGCAAACTGTGGGCCGTCACGAATTCTCTTTCTCTGTCGGCGACCCGTTCATGTCAAATTATTCCCGCGTTTTCTCTTTCAATAATAACAATGATAATGAGTATATCAGTTCCCCCTCTTGGTTGGTGATTCCGACGAGCACGGATGTTTATACCACGATGTCGTTCACGGTTGGCTACCGATACCGTTTTCTCAAGTGGTTTTGGTTCGGCTTTGATATTTCCTATTGCGGTTTTTTTGGCACATCAAGGGACGTGTACTTGGACGAGCCGGTCTATCATTATCGCGAGAATATGCTCTGTATCCTCCCCTCTATGCGCTTCTCTTATTTCCACCGAAAGCATGTTATGCTTTACAGTGGGCTTGCCTTGGGATTGAAACTCAATTATGCCGAGGCCTATAATGCAGGCTCGCTTAATTACAAGATTCCGTTCCAAGTCACCCTCCTCGGTGTATCTGCAGGCAACCAGAATTGGTTCGGTTTCGCGGAAGTGGGTGCCGGGAACGAGGGCTTTGCCAAAGTCGGGTTTGGTTACCGCTTCAACGCCGAACGTAAACAAAATAACCTCCAAAACATCCGTTAATCATGAAAAAAATCATTTCGATAGTATGTTTGTTTGCCATGTCTGCCGCCGTTTTCTGCGGATGCAAGGTGGAGGACAATTCCGTCTCGCGGCGGAACCGTATGGGCATGGTCGTCACCAGTTATTGGCAGACGGCCACCCATGGAGTCCTGAATCTTTACCCCAATAGGGCGTTTATGTTTAACGTCTGGCTTTCCGCAACGGAGGATGAAAGACCTGCTATAGAGGATAAATACTTTATGAACAGTAGGTTACAACAAATTTCTGACAATGAGTGGGTGGTTGTGACCAATGCAAAAACGGTTTGCCGTATCCAGACTGGCGGAAAACTCCTGTCGGAAACGGGTGCGGTGTGGACGCTCACTACATTTGAGAGACAAGGCCTTCACTGGGATCTTCTGGCTTTTGATGTGGACTCTGTCGTGACTAAAATTACCGCTTCGGGAAATCAGACTTGGGATATCCGGATTTTTGGGAACGGTATCCCGTCTGATTACACCCCGTACGCCCATTTTGTGGTGACATCGGTGGACGAGGGTGTGGTTCCCGAATCACTGACCGATTGCCATTGTGCCATCAGCGGTGACGGTTGCTATGCGGTTCGCACCTATAAGTATGTTGACAATGGCTATAATCAAACCGAGATACATAACTATATCCGGTTTCAATTGAGTGATGCGTATACCGATAATGCTTACAACTTTTCAGGCACATTGGATTTGAAGGTTTATGAGGATGGCGATTTCGAAGACAATCAGGAAGAACATTATGAAGAACTTAATATTCACGATTTATTGTCTCTGCAAGCCGAAACCCAATATGCGGATATCTCCATCTATGATGTAAAGGAGACTTGGGAGGTAATTCCATACGATAAAATGTATGACCACTATTATTTCGATTTCGTCTTAGTGGTTTGGTAAATTGGTCGTTTCCCGTATGTCTGTTTTTTTGCAGATGGAATCTACATTTAATTAAAATCCATTGCATATAAAATACTGGTAATCAGTTCTTTTTCGGATGCGGAATCGGCGCTGAAATTGATCTGGTGGATGTCGGCGATGTCGAGCCGGACGCTTTTTGCAAACGGGGTGTCGTCGAGCATGACCGGAATGATGGTGCGGCACTGTTTAACGGCGTAGCCCAGTTCGCGGATGACATTGATTGAGGCGTTGGAATTGAGTGACGACACAAAGATGACGGCCTTTGCCGTTTCGATGGCATCGACAATCACCTCTTTATAGTTTTCTCCGCTGAAAATCCCCTCTTTGTCAATCCAGTAGGAGATACCGTTGCGTTCCAGAAGGTCCCGAAGCATGTTGACCGATTCCATATCCTTGCGCGAGTAGCTAATGAAAACCTGATGGTGCATCTCCTCGCGTTTGGGAATGTCGGATAAAGCCACCTTCGGTCTGGTGCCGGTTTCTCGGGTCATCCTCTTCACCTCGGCTTCTGTCTCATGTTGGTACAGGGCCGACTTGATGGCGAAGTTTTCGAACATGTCAATATAGTCCATCTCCGACATCTTCTGTCGGTCGTTGTCAAAGCCCGTGCTCTCGTAAAGATACAATTCTATTTCGTAGGGCTTCTGTGTCTTGCAAAGATTGGAAGATATGACGTCGGCCATATTTTCGGCGACTTGTTTCAATGGGATATGAGCGAGACCCGCGCCGATACAGGGAAAGGCAATGGAATGCAGGTCAAGGGCTTGCAGCAGCCGAAAACATTTGTCCACCGAATGTTGCAGGATGTAGTTGTTCATGTCATCGGTGTTCGACCGGAGGCCCTCGAAAACTTCCATCTTGTGCTCAAAATTGACGGACAGACAGTGGAAGACATATTTCTGATGGGGCAGATTCCCGGCCGTGGAGACGATGACATCGCCCACTTGGGCTGGCAATTTTTTTTGCGCATCGTCGCGGATATATTCGCCACCCGCCCTGCGGATGGCTCCGGAGATGCCACCCACCATGCTAACCCCCGTGTCGTCGGAACTGACGATGACTTCGGCTTTCGATTCGAGGATGTCTCCAAACACGATGGTCAGTGTGGAGTTGTTGTAGGTGTATTTTCTTGCGTTCATTGCGTTATTTGCGCGTTCCTATTTGCTGTTGCGGGAGCGGATGATGCCGCCGGTCTTGGCCTTCCCCACACGAATCATGTCGAGGATGGGGCGGTTGGAGGGGCAGATGTACGAGCAGGAGCCGCACTCGATGCAGTTCATGATGCCGTACTTTTCTGTGTCGTCCCAGCGTTTCAGATCGGTTAGCGTGTGCAGCATGTAGGGCTCCAGTCCCATCGGGCAGACGCTCACGCACTTGCCGCAGCGCAGGCACGGACGAATTTCTCCACGCACGCTCTCCTCGTCTTTCATGAAAAGTAGGCTTGACATGCCTTTGGCCGTGTAAGCGCCTAAATTGGCGATGGCTTTGCCCATCATGGGGCCGCCGGAGATGATTTTGCCGGTGTCCTCGGGGATGCCCACGGATTGCAGCACGCTCAGAATCGGGGTGCCGATGCGCAACCGGTAGTTTTTGCACTGGTCGGGGCGCAGCGAGCGGCCGGAGATGGTGGTGTAGGTTTGCACAATGGGTTTGTTTTTCTGGACAGCCAAGTAGATGGTGTACATCGTGGTGATGTTGTTGACGATGCAGCCCACGGATATCGGGAGTGCACCGTTGGGGACGCTGCGGCCTGTGATGGCTTTAATAAGTTGTTTCTCAGCACCTTGTGGGTATTTGATGTTCAGAGGCTGCACTTCAATATTGGGATAGCGCTTGGCGGCCTCCATCAGCATGGCGATAGCGCGGGGTTTGTTGTCCTCAATGCCGATGATGGCTTTCGGGGCGCCGGAGGCGATGAGGGCGATCTCAATTCCGATCATGCACTGCTCGCAACGCTCCAGGATGACGCGGTTGTCAGTGGAGATGTAGGGCTCGCATTCGGCGGCGTTGACAATCAGATACTCGCACTTCTGTTCAGGCTTGAGCATGTATTTGATGTGGGTTGGGAAGCAGGCGCCGCCCAGGCCGACGATACCGCGGTCTTTCATGCGCTCGATGATTTCCTCTTTGGTCCTCAACTTGATTTCGTGGATGATATCCAGAGAGGTGTCAATGCTTTCGTCCCACTCGTCGCCTTCACGTTTGATGACGATAGCCGGTTTCTTATAACCGGTTATATCTGCTACCATGTCAACTTTGGTGACGGTGCCGGAGATGGGGGCATGGATGTTTGCGCACACGAATGACTCGGCCTTGCCGATGAGCTGTCCGACCTTCACCTTGTCGCCTTTTTGGACGATAGGAGTGGCGGGGGACCCCAGATGTTGGGTCATGTAGACTACGGCCTCATCGGGCAGGGGGAAAGTTTCTACGGGAGCGGAGTGCGCGAATTTATAGGCTTCCGGATGCACACCGCCCATGCGGAAGGTCTTGTGGTGCATTCTCTTGACCAGTTTGGCGCTCTCTTTGATGTTGTCCTCTATTCTTTGTTCGATGGGTGCGATTGTATTTTCCATTTTGTATGATTTTCGTTTGTTGATTCCCAGGGCTCACTTCGTTCACCCTTTTGATTCCCAGGGCTCACTTCGTTCACCCTGGGTTGACACGTGTCGGGCTTACAGCCCTCTTGGAATTGGTTTTTATGCTTGTGCGGACTCGGGTTGTGGTTCGGGTTGCGGGGTTTCCTTCTTGGGCGGGAATCCCACGGTGAGGATGGCGCCGGACGGGCATTCGCTCACGCACTTGCGGCAAGCCTTGCACTTGTGATAGTCAATGTAGGCGAGGTTATTTTCCACAGTGATGGCCTCAAACGGACAGACCTTGGCGCATTTGCCGCAGCCGATGCAGGCGGAAGAGCAGTTCTTCTTGGCCACAGCGCCCTTCTCCTTGTTGTTGCAAGCCACATAGACGCGACGGTGGTTCTTGCCCTTGTCGCGGATTTCGAGCACGCCGCGCGGGCAGGCGTTGGCGCACGCTTTGCATCCCACGCAAAGTTCCTCGGTGACCTCGGGAAGGTGAGTTTCAGGGTTGAGGTGGATGGCGTCGAATTGGCAGGCCTTCACGCAGTCGCCGCAGCCAAGACAGCCGTAAGGACAAGCTTTTTCGCCAGCGAACAGGGCGTTGGCGAAAGCACAGGTGAGCGCCGAGTCATAGAACGACTTCATGGGGGCGTGATCACAGGTGCCGTTGCAGCGCACCGTGGAAACCTGCGGCTCGTGCAGCACGGCGTTGAGGTGCATGATTTCGGCGATCTTGTCGGTGTCGCTGCCCGGACAGTAGGCCACACTGAGGTCGTTGTTTTTCACGATGGCCTCAGCCATGGCGCGGCAACCTGCAAAACCGCAGCCGCCGCAGTTGGCGTTTGGCAGGCAGGCCTGCACCAAATCGATGCGGGGATCCTCCTCTACATGAAAAAATTTCGATACAAAAAATAATACTACAGCGGCAATGAGACCCGTAAGTCCCACTGTTAGAGCCGCATACAAGATAGTTGATGTTGCCATAAGCTCATTATTATTTCAAACCGCAAAGGTAAGAAATTTTTATTAATATGTTGTGTCGTATGAAAAGAAATATTTGTCAAAAGTTACATATCATGTTTGTGTAACTGCAATGGCAAAAACGGCCCAACCCCTGCGTCTAAAACTTGAACGTCCACATTACCGACGGAATGATCGGGAACAGACTCATCTGGTAGGCGTGATTCTGCATAGAAAAACTGGTGAGGTCGCCGTTGTCGGTCTCCACCTTGGTCTCAAAGAAAACAAGGAACGGGTTTTGACGGTTATAGACGTTGTAAATGGAGAAGTTCAGCCCCGTTTCGAATTTGGAGGTCTTCTTGATGGTCCAGTCCACCGAAAGGTCCAGCCGGTGGTAGGGGTTCACGCGGTAAGCGTTACGATCGCTCCACTCGGTCACCACCGAGCCCATGTAGAGGTAGTAGCCCAGCGGCACGGTCATGGTGTTGCCCGACTGGTAAACCCACAAAGCGGAAACACTCAGCTTGTTGCGAAGAATTTCATAGGTCAGGCTGATGGAAACATCGTGGCGGCGGTCGTATTTCGCCCAGTAGGGTTTCCCGCCGTTGAGGTCGTCGAACTGCCGACGCGTGAATCCGAGCGTGTAGCCGATGAATCCGGTCCAACGGCCTTTTGTCTTTTTGATGAAGAACTCCGCCCCCGCAGCCCAGCCTTTCCCGAAAACGTAAAGTTGGTCGGGGTTGACGGTGAGGACACTGAAATCGAGACCGTCGCGGTATTCAGCCAAGTTGTACATCTGTTTGTAATAGAGGTCGATATAGGTCTCGAACATGTTCTGGTGGAAGTTCTTGAACACGCCGAGAGAGAACTGTAAGACGGTTTGCGGTTTGAGCAGGTCGGTGGAGGGCATCCAGACATCCGTGGGCAACGAAATGGTGGCGATGGATATCTGGTGCATAAACTGGTAATTCAATGTGGCAGAGGCTTTTATGGATGTTGTAGAGTCAATGAGCCAACGGACGGACAACCGGGGCTCGGCCCGATTGTATTGTACGATTGTCTCTGCGGGCTTGTAAACGATGGAGTCGGCTACATGCCCCAACTCGTCCAGCACATAGCGCGTGAACGGTCCAAGGTGACGGAAATTGGTGTAGCGCACTCCGAAATTGAGTTTCCAGTGTTTGGTGATGTCCCACTCGTCGTGGGCATAAATGCTCAGTTCGTTGCCAAAGTAGTGCTGGACCTTCGGCAGGTTGAAGTCGCCTCCGACGCCCGCTTGAACGGCATATTGCCCGGGAATACATTCGTGAAGGACGTTGTGGACACCGAAACGAATGTTGTGCTTGGGCGTCGGGATCCAGGTGAGCTCACTCTTGAGGCTGTAGTCGCGCACGCCGGAAGAGAGATTGAACGAGTAGGGGTCAATGCGCATTTCGGTGCCGAAGTCGTAATAACTGAAGGTCGCGGATGTGTTGAGGAACAGCTGGTCGGCGATGATGTAGTTCCAGCGTGCCGAAGCGGCCGCATTGCTCCAGTTGAAGGTCATCTTCGTCTGCTGGCTCTTCGATTTGAAGCCATAGACGTCGCGGCCGAAGTAGGCTCCGAAATAGAGCCGGTGACGAGGATTGATGATGATGTTGAATTTGGCGTTAATGTCGTAAAAGAAGAAGTCGGTGCCCTTCATGGGACTGTCTTTTTTCAGGAAGGGCTGGATGAGCACGTCGGCGTAGGTGCGGCGCGCGGAGATGAGGAACGAGGCACGGTCCTTCTTGATGGGGCCCTGCACTGTGAGGTGTGAGAAAATGAGTCCAAGCCCGCCGTCTACCTCGTATTTCTTGAGGTTGCCCTCTTTCTGATAGACGTTGAGGATGGAGGCCGCCCTCCCTCCGAAATAGGCCGGCATACCCGACTTGATGAGCTCGATGCTCTTCACAGCGTCGGCGTTGAAGATGGAGAAGAACCCGAAGAGATGGTCGGGATTGTAGATGGTGGCCTCGTCGAGGAGAATGAGGTTTTGGTCGGTGCCGCTGCCGCGCACGTAGAATCCCGAGTTGCCTTCACCGCTCGACTGCACACCGGGCAGCAACTGGATGGACTTGATGATGTCGGCCTCGCCCATGAGCGCGGGCAGCGCTTTGATGGTCTGGATACTCAGCTCCATGCGGCCCACGTCACCACTCGAAACGTTGACGTCTCCGCGCTCCCCCCGGATTACTACTTCCTCGCCGGCAATGGCGGACGGTTCTAACTCAAACCGTCGTGACAGACTTCGCGTCAACAGCAGGGTGTCCGCTATGGGCTTGTACCCCATGAAATTAACGGAAAGTTTGTATTTGCCAGGAAGTACGGAAATGGAGTAGTATCCGGCCTGGTTGGTGATGCCCCCTTGCACGTTAGCCGGATTCGACAGATCCGTCAGAATGACATACACGCCCATCATCGTTTCCCCATTGGAGGCGTCCGTTACACTGCCCGATATGGACACCCGAGCATTCTGCGCGTGCACCGCCAAACTGCAAACTACCGTTAATAATAATATGATGTATCGTTTAATCACCGTATTTTACATTATTCATTCTACATTCTACATTTTTTTTCCGACCGTCAGTTGGCTGAAGGTCACGCCGACGACAATGATCAGGATGCCCCAGAATTTGGTCTGTGTGAAGGTTTCTTGGCCGATGGCGGAGGCCACGAGGAGGGTGACGATGGGGATGAGGTTCGTAAAGACGCAAGTCTTGCTGACGGTCAGCTTTTTGACCGAATAGGAGTAGAGCATGTAGGCACCCGCGGAACAAAGCAGGGCGAGACAGACCAGGCTGAGGACGGCGTTGAAATCCCACGTCAGGACGGGCCACTGTCGCACATCGAAAATCAGTACAAACGGCAGGTAGAGTGGGATAGCGATGAAATTCTGCCATGTGGTGACCGTCGCCGGAGTGTATTTCTTGAGCAGACGGGTGAGCTGCACGCTGTAGCCGGCGGCGGCCATCACCGCGAGGCCGAGCAGCAGGGTTCCTTTCAGACTGAATGCGCTCTGCCCGACCGGACTTGCGGTCAGCATCAGCACCCCAACCACCGAAACAAGCGTGCCGACCACAAACTCCCAACGGATGGGCGTACGGTCAGCGAAATACATGGTAATGGAAATCACAATGGGTATCAATGCGATAATGACGGCGGCGAAACTGGCGTCCACGTACTTGAGTCCGAAATCCTCCCCGATGAAGTAGAGGAACGGCTCGAAAAAGGCTAAAAGCAGAAAATCCTTCCAATCACCTCGCTCTATGCGCTGCAACTTGCCCTTGAGTTTGAGCAGCGTGACGAACACGGCCGAGGCTAACGCCAGTCGGATAAACACGATGGTGAATACAGGAAAATGGTTGTTTAACAGATGTTTAATCCATACGAAACTGAAGCCCCAGAAGAGCATGGCGAACATTATCGCGAGATATCCAAATCCTTTTTCTTTTGCGTCATTTTTCACGGCGGCAAAAATCCGATTTTTTTTTCAAATGTGCAATATATTCCGAAAAATATCGTTAGGAGGATGTTGATTTTTTAGTATGAATAGATATATTTACTTGATAATAAGTGTTTTAGTAATTTCTTTATGTTTCGGTTCCTGCAAGGATCCGGATCTCACGCCGGTCTATATCCACGTCACGCCTGAGGATTTGGAGGACTGTATAGATGTCAGTAACTTCAATGAGACGCACAACCAGAATTTCGACCAGGAGAAGTTGGCTGCGCTGACGCGGCATAAGTTTACCCATGTCAATGTATACGTGGATAACAAAAACCTGGGTTGTTGGGAGTTGCCTTGCAAGGTGCCGGTGCTCGGGGTGAACGGAATCGACACGAGTACGCTGATTTTGATCCCCGCGTTCCCGATGACGGGTATGGCCAACACCATTTTGGGCTACCCCTTCCTGAACATCTGCCGTCAGAAGGTCGTGTTCCAGAAAGGCACGACCTATGAGGTGTCGCAAAATCCGCCGAAGTACGTGTATAGCGAGTATGCACGTTTCCCTTATTTTGAGACTTTTTCCAACAGCACTTCTTTCAAGCCCAGTGATACGGCCACGAGCCCGTTGACCTTTTTACCGGTCTCGTATGATGGCAAAAACGTAGGAGAAATTATCCTCAGCGATTCTACTTCTCAGAGTTTTGATGTCGTATCGACGCCGGTGCCCTCGCCGGTGGGAAGTTACCGAGTGGTGCTGGAGGTTCGTTACCGGACGGAGTGCGATGTGAATGTCGCGGTGATGATGTCTTCGGCTTATAACCCGCACAAAGCCTATCCAGTGGGCGGTTTCTATGCTTCGCCTAACGAGTGGAAGACTATCCATTTCGATTTGACCAACACCATTAACTATTATCACTCAAATGCGGGCAATGGCACGGAACTTTCCATTGTACTTTCAGGGGTAGGGGAGTCCGGCACGGTTAGCCGAGTCGATATTGACGACATCAAGGTGGTTTACATACGCACGACATAAACACTTATGAACAAAACCAAACTAACCTGTATCTACCTGTTATTCGATGTTTTAGCCGCACTCATTACATGGGCTGGGCTATACATGTATCGGAAGCATGTGGGCGAATCGGCCGATTTTCAGACGATTCTCACAGCAATGCGCGCGGATACCAAATTTTGGCTCGGTTTTGTGTTATATCCCTTATATTGGCTCTTTTTCCATGCTTTTTTTGGCTATTACAATAAGATTTATCGCAAGTCGCGGCTTGATGAGTTGGTGACCACCTTCGGCGTGACCCTTTTCGGCTGTCTGGTCTTCTTTTTCGCCTTCATACTTGATGATATTGTGACCTCGCCCCATGACTATGTGAAATACCTGCTTTTCCTCTTCTTCTGGCAGTTTTTCCTGACCTACATTCCCCGTCTGCTGATCACTTCGCACGTCAACAAGCACATCCATAACGGACAGATCGGATTCAATACGATCATCGTGGGTCATGACGAAATGGCGGCGAAAGCTTACGAGACCGTGCTCAAACAACACCCGCGCTCCGGCCATTTCTTCATCGGTTACATCCGCGTGGACGACACCCATCCGGATATTATGCAAGGCAAACTTTCATGTGTGGGAAACATTTCCGAGATCGCGCAAGTTGTTGACAAATACCGCATTGAAGAGATCGTGGTGGCTCTGCATAACGGGCAGCGTAAATATGTGCAGCAGGTGCTGGCATTGGTTCGCCGTAACCACAATCTGACAGTCAGCATGGTGCCGCAGGAACATGATGTGCTGATGGGCTCGGTGAAGACCTCCTCCGTGCTCGACGAGCCGCTGATTTCCGTCACGCCCGAGTATATGCCTACCTGGCAGCGATTCTTGAAACGCGGCTGCGACATAGTGCTTTCCCTTATCGCCATTGTTCTGCTCACTCCGATTTACATCGTTCTCGCCATCGGCGTGAAACGCTCCTCCAAGGGACCTGTCTTTTACAAGCAAGAACGTATCGGCTATTTGGGCAAACCGTTCAATATCATTAAGTTCCGTTCAATGTGCGAAGATGCCGAACAGGATGGCCCGAGGCTCTCGTCCCAAAGTGACAGTCGTATCACTCCCTTTGGCAAGTTTATGCGCCAATACCGTTTGGATGAGACCCCGCAGTTCTTCAATGTGTTGCGTGGGGATATGTCGTTGGTCGGCTATCGTCCTGAACGACAGTATTATATAGACCAGATTATGGAGCGAGCTCCCTATTACCATCTGCTGCTTGGCATCAAGCCCGGAATCACTTCCTGGGGACAGGTGCGCTTCGGGTATGCCGAAAACGTCGATCAGATGATTGAACGCCTTCGTTGGGACATTCTTTATATCGAAAACATGTCCATCCTTATGGATATTAAAATATTGATTTACACGGTGTTGATTATCCTTAAAAGAGAGGGAAAATAGCGTCTGTTTCCGAATGTCCCTTTTGGATCGGCCCAATATTCGTAGAGACGGAGCATGTGATATTTGTATAGACGGGGTATGTGTTATTTGTAGAGACGGGGCATGCCCCGTCTCCACATACAGCAATAACATTAAGTCTGTGCATATTTAAAATTTGTGTACATTTGCAAACCGAAAATAAATAACATAAATTCGGCTAATGATGGAATATAATACTAAGCGTAATAAACTGATAATCAGAGAATACGGGAGAAATATCCAGAAACTTGTCGAGGAATGCATGAGAATTGAGGACCGCGAGAAACGTACGCGGACGGCTTATGCCATTGTGCGTATCATGAGTGACGTGGTCAATTCGCGAGAGAATGCCAGCGACAACAACCGCAATAATGACGACTATTGGAACAAGTTGTGGGATCACCTCTACATCATGTCCGGCTATAGTTTGGATGTGGATTCGCCTTATCCGAAGCCCGAGCCCGATACCTCAATTCACGAATTTGTGAAACCCTCATACAACAATCGCAACATCATGAAATTCCGTACCTACGGGGTGAATATGCAGAACTTGATACGCAAGGTGGCGGAGTATCCCGAAGAGGTACGTGCCCAATATGCTCCCATGTTGGCTAACTATTTGAAAATGATGTATTTGACATACAATCGAAACTCGGTGAACGACCAGCTGATTCGCTATCAGTTGGAAGAACTCTCGGGTGGGAAGATTACCTTGCCGGAAAATTTTGTCTTCACCAATACCAAGGACTTGCTGAATCTGGCCAATTCGAACCAGGCCTTTTACGTGGCACCGCAGTCTGGGACCAAGAAAAAGAAAAAGAAGAAGAAAAAGAAATCGGCCACTAATACTCAAGCTGTATGAATATAGTTGAGGTTCAGCAGGTTACAAAACGTTACGGGGATTTTACGGCTCTTGATGCCGTGTCGTTGACCGTGCCGCAGGGTTGTGTTTTCGGGCTTTTGGGACCCAACGGTGCCGGGAAAACGACCCTGATTCGCATCCTTATGCGCATCTCCTGTCAAGACGAGGGTCAGGTCCTTTTCAACGGACATCCTCTCTCAGGCGAGGATGTGTATGATATGGGATATCTGCCCGAAGAACGCGGCCTTTACAAGAAGATGAAGACCGGGGAGCAGGCGATTTATTTGGCTCGGTTGAAAGGCCTCAGCCGTGATGAGGCGTACACGCGCCTGTGCGAAAAATTCGAGCAGTTCGGCATGATGGAGTGGTGGAACAGACCCGTGGAGGAACTTTCCAAAGGAATGCAGCAAAAAGTACAGTTTATCACCACTATTCTGCACAAGCCTTCTTTCCTGATTTTGGACGAACCGTTCAGTGGTTTCGATCCTATAAATGCCAATTTGTTGAAAGAAGAAGTTCTGAAGCTGAAACAGGAGGGCACCACCATCGTGCTGTCCACGCACAATATGGCTTCGGTGGAGGAGATTTGCGATCATATCGCCCTCATCAATCGCTCGCGAAAGATTCTCGAGGGTGATATTTTCGAGGTGAAGAACCGATTCAAAAAGAACCTTTTCTCCGTTGAAACTTCCTGTTGTCCGGACGAGCTGGTGCGGCTGCTTCAACAGCAGTATCAAATCTGCTCGCAAAAATCCGGTGACTATTACACCCGTTTCGAGGTTCAGATACCTGAGACGAAAACATCGAATGACCTGCTGGGTCTGTTTATGCAATACGGTGATATTCACTCATTTAATGAAATTTTACCCACGATGAACGATATTTTTATCGAGCAGGTGGAGTACGCTAACCAGCAGTCGAGCCATGAAGAATAAGACCTTCCTGATCATTTCGCGCGAGTATCTGACGCGTATCAAAAAAAAATCCTTCATCATCATCACCGTTCTGGTGCCGATTCTGTTGGTCGCCATGATTGTGCTGCCTGTGCTGCTTGTCAGCCTCAGTGAACAGCAACAGTTTTCGCGGATTTTGGTCGTTGATGAGAGTGAGATTTTTATTAATAATTTCAAAGATAACGCTAATTACTCCTTTAGTTACCGTTCCGGCAATATTGAGCAGATCAAGAATGAGGCTTTTGACCAGAATTATGACGTAGTGCTGCAGATATTGTCGAATTCGCAGGCGATGAAGTCGAATATCTACTACAAGAAGAACCTTCCTTCAGGTCTGCAATCGGAGGTGGAGAACCAGATGGATGACATTTTTTTCAACCAGTTGTTGAAAGATTCGCTGAAAATTGATCCCGTTAAGTTTGAGGATATGCAACGGCTCGCCAAGTCGGAGTCGGTGACTATTCAGATTGATGAGAATGGGGTGGAAAAGGAGCGTGATTCCACCATTAACCAACTTTTCGGCATGTTTTGCGGTCTGTTTCTCTATTTCATCATTGTCATTTTCGCCAGTCAGGTTCTGCGCGGTGTGCTGGAGGAGAAGACGAACCGCATTGTGGAGGTGCTGATTTCATCGGTGCGGCCGATGCAGTTGTTGGTTGGCAAAATTGTGGGTATTGCCCTGGTCGGCTTGACGCAGATGGCGATTTGGGCTGTCTTGTCAATGACCATCCTTGTAGGGTTGCAGTTTGCCGCCCCCAACCTCTTTACGCCTGGGACTGTTGAGGAGATGCCGGCGTATTCTTCTACCGGAGGCATGCTCTCTGAGAGTGCGGATCTGTCGGTGTCTCCGGACAACATTTTCGAGATGATTCAGAACTATTTTCCAGTCTCATTCGGCGTCATCATTTTCTGTTTCGTCTTCTTCTTTGTTGTGGGCTATTTGATTTATTCCACGCTTTATGCGGCTACGGGTTCGGTGGTGGACAATGAGAGCGATTCGCAGCAATACACGATGCCCATCACGATTCCGTTACTTCTTGCCATCGTGTTTGTGCCGACTATCTCCACCAACCCCGACGGCGCGCTTGCTTTCTGGCTCTCCATGATTCCGCTCACTTCGCCTATCGCGATGATGGTGCGGCTCCCTTCCGGCGTTCACGCGTGGGAATTGGCGCTGTCGATGGGCCTTGCGGTCGCTTTTCTCGTGTTCTGCATCTGGTTCGCGGCCAAAGTCTATCGGGTCGGCATCATGACATACGGCAAAAAGCCGTCATGGAGGACGATTTTCAGGTGGTTGCGGGAGACTTAAGACTTGAGACTTAAGACTTGAGACTTGAGACTTAAGACTTGAGACTTGAGACTTGAGACTTGAGACTTAAGACTTAAGACTTGAGACTTGAAACCTGAAACCTGAAACCTGAAACTATAAGTATCTGAAACTCTGATATTTTTAAACGATAAAATAGATAACTGAACAATAACGAAAACGACAATGGATAACAATAACCAACGAGGTTTTACCTCAAACATAGGAGCGATTTTAGCGGCGGCCGGAGGTGCTGTCGGGTTGGGAAACATCTGGCGCTACCCGTATATGTTAGGGCAGAACGGTGGCGGGGCTTTCCTGCTTGTCAATATGTTTTTTGTGCTGGCCATAGGCATTCCACTGATGATGTCGGAATTCGTCATCGGGCGGCGCACGCAGAGCAACGTGGTCGGGGCCTACCGCAAGTTGGCGCCCAAACAGCCCGGTTGGACGGTGTTGGGCTATTTCGGCATTCTCGCGGCGGTGCTCATCTACGCTTTCTACAGTGTGGTGGCCGGCTGGACCCTCAACTATATCGTTATTGCGAGCACTAACCAGTTGTCGGGCATGTCTCCGGACCAGATTTCACAGACATTCGACAGTTTCACTTCCGGTTCTTTTTGGCCGGTGCTTTACCAACTGCTGTTTCTGATTCTCACCGCGTTGGTGATTACTTTCGGGGTGCAGAAGGGTATAGAGAAGGTGTCCAAAGTCCTGATGCCCGTATTGTTCATTTTGCTGCTTTTGATGTGTGTGCGCTCGCTCACGCTCTCCGGTGCGTCCGAAGGACTGAAATTCCTTTTCAAACCGGACTTCAGCAAATTGACGGGCAGCGGTATTCTGGCTGCTCTTGGACAGTCGTTCTTTTCCCTCAGCCTCGGTATGGGCGCGATGGTGACCTACGGTTCCTACATCCGCAAGGAAGATTCGCTGTTCAAGACGAGTCTGTGGATTTCCGTTTGCGACCTTATGGTGGCGATTTTGGCTGGTGTGGTGATTTTCCCGGCTGTCTTTTCATTCGGTATGGATCCGGCCGGCGGTCCGCAACTCGTCTATGTGGTGCTACCCAATGTCTTCAACAGCATGCCGATGGGCGGACTGTTTGCTGCCATTTTCTTCGTGCTGTTAGGCATTGCCGCGCTCACTTCCACCATCTCCCTACAGGAAATTATAGTGGCGTTTGCGGTGGAAGAACTGCATTGGAGCAGACGTAAAAGTTCGATAATCAGTCTGTTGTTGATATTCTTCGTGGGCATTTTCTGCACATTGTCGTTTGGTCCGCTGAAAAATATGACCCTGTTTGACCGTACCATTTTCGAACTCTTCGACCTGATTACCGCCTCCTATCTGATGCCCATCGGCGCATTGGCGATGACCATTTTCCTGGGCTGGTTCTATCCGAAGGTCGAGGTCAAGGATGAGATCACGAATGGAGGTGCCCTGAAAGGCCGTTTCTTCGAACTCTACTATTTCATTCTGCGCTATGTCGCCCCTCTGGCTCTGCTGGTGATTCTGGTGTCGGGCATCGTGGGGTGAGGATTTCTTCTTCAATATTTTAAATTATGAAACGAATACTTTTTTTATTATTGATTATATTAGCGACAGTCAGTCTGACAGCTCAAACACATTATACGTTCATCAAGCATCACAATGTGTTGAAGAACAACTACGACTTCTGGGTCTCTGTGCCTGACACCTACGACGAGACGAGGGGGGATATGCCGGTGGTGGTGTTTTTGCACGGCGCGAGTTTGCGCGGTACTGACCTCAACAGAGTCCTCAAGTATGGTTGTTTAGATGCCATAGAAATGGGTCGGGATATCAATGCCATTATCATTGCTCCGCAGGCCCAAAGTTCATGGGAGTCCCAAAAGGTGTTGGATATCCTGAACTGGGTATGTGGGCGATATGCCGTGGATACGAACCGAATCTACCTGATAGGCATGAGCATGGGTGGTTTCGGTACTATTGAGTTTTTAGCTAACCATGGTGAGAAGATAGCCGCCTCCATGGAGTTGTGCGGCGGAACTATCCGGAAGGACCTCTGCAAGCTCAATGAGGTGCCGTTGTGGATTATCCATGGCACTGCAGATAAGGCCGTACCCGTGTCACGCGCCACCGACATCTACAATTCGATGAAACAGTGCGGCAGCACCGACTTGTTGCGTCTCGACAAATGGGCTGGCGTCAACCATTCGAACCTCGCTCGGCTCTTCTATTTGAGCGAAACGTACGAGTGGTTGTTCTCCCATTCCAAGGCTGACAATCCCCGTCAGGTCAACAAAAAAGTTCAACTCACAAGTGCGGACATGTCGCGGGCCTACAAGGACATTGACCGGACATCCAACATCGTTAAGATTGAAAATTACAAACGCAAGTCGCAGGATACCAACGATATGCGTCGCACTGACGACGATGACGACGACGTGGCGGTCCAGCCCACGGATGCGGCCAAGAATGTGGAGGTGGTGAAAGAGAATCCACCGGCCAAGAATAAAACCACCAATACGGGGGCCAAGTACCATAAAGTAAAACAGGGTGACACGCTCTATGCTATCGCCAGAAAGTATAACACCACTGTTGACAAAATCTGTAAACTGAACAAGATCAAGGAGACTACGATATTGCAAATAGATCAAAAGTTGAGAGTCAAGTGAGAAATAGCGCCTTTGTGAACAGTAAACCTCTTGTAATTCAAATGTTTATAAAGTAATGAATGAGAATATAGCTGCCGTTAAGCGGCGTTTTGGAATCATCGGGGTTGATCCCGCACTGGACCATGTAATCGATGTTGCGATGCAGGTGGCCAAGACCGATTTGTCGGTGTTGGTTACCGGTGAGAGTGGTGTAGGCAAGGAGTCGGTGCCGAAGATCATTCATGCCTATTCGTCGCGCAAAACAAAGACGTACATTGCGGTAAACTGCGGGGCGATTCCGGAGGGTACTATTGATTCGGAGTTGTTCGGGCACGAGAAGGGGGCGTTTACGGGGGCTGTTGATTCCAGAAAGGGCTATTTCGAGGAGGCTAATGGAGGCACGCTGTTTCTTGACGAGGTGGCAGACTTGCCGCTCTCCACGCAAGTGCGGTTGTTGCGTGTGTTGGAGACGGGCGAGTACATCCGCGTAGGCTCTTCCAAAGTTATGAAGACGGACGTGCGGGTGGTGGCCGCTACCAACGTGAACATCGCCGACAGAATCGCCAAGGGAAAGTTCCGCGAAGACCTGTACTACCGACTCAATTCGGTGCCCATCCATGTGCCTGCGCTGCGCGACCGTCCCGGTGACATACCCCAGCTGTTTCTCAAATTCGCCAATGATTTTTCCGACAAGTACCACATGCCCACCCTGACGCTCACCGAGGATGCTAAAAAGTTGTTGTGTACGTATCATTGGCCCGGAAACATCCGTCAACTCAAAAATGTGACCGAACAGATTTCCCTTTTGGTGGAAAATCGGGTGGTCACAGCGGAAATTTTGGAGCCCTTCCTGACCGGGCCTGTCGGCTCGAACCTGCCGGCAGTGCTCCCTACGGACAATGGACACCAAGGCGGCAAAGACTTTGGGGAGGTTAAAGATGAACTCAGAAGGTTGCGAGAAGAGGTTGACCAGTTGAAGACGGTGGTTTCGGGAATCATTCAGAACCCTGTTTTCTATAAACAGGCGGCAGTCCATGCCTTACCGGTTCATTCGAATGAGGTGCAACCTGCCAGTTTTACGATTGTGAACGATGTTGAAAAAGCGAAGACCGAAACGCAGGATTATGATCATTCCGAGGTCATTGGCGATTCCGAAGAGCATTCCGAGGAAGTGCAATCCCTTGAAGATGTTATAAAACAGCATATCATGAACGCTTTGAAGCGCAATAATAACAACCGCAAACTTGCTGCCGAGGAACTTAAGATTTCAGAACGCACTCTTTACAGGAAGATTAAGGAGTACGGTATTTGATTTTAGTTGTCCGTTATGAAGAAAATGAAGATCAGACAGTGTATTGTGATTTTTATGGCTTTGCTATTGGCGGGGTGCCGGATGACAGTGTCGTTGACGGGCGGGACAGTGGATGCGCGCGCCAAGACGGTAGCCGTTGCTACATTCCCTAACAATGCTTCGCTCATAAACCCCACGTTGAGCCAGAGTTTCACGACTGTGCTGAAAGATAAAATTCAGGCTCAGACCCCGTTGACGATTGTGGACATGGAAGCAGACTACTCTTTTGAAGGGGAGATTACGGGCTACACGGTAACGCCTGTGGCCATCCAGGGCAACGACACGCCCGCCATGAACCGCCTGACGATTACGGTGCACGTGAGGTTTACCAACAAATTCAACGAGGACTTGAACTTTGACCAGAGTTTTTCACGGTACGCGGACTACTACAGTTCGCAGAATCTCAGCAGCGTGGAGGAGGGCCTTGTCGCCGAGATTTCCGAAGCCTTGACCGACGACATTTTCAACAAAGCATTTGTGAACTGGTAGGCGTATTTGCCCCACATCCGTTATCACGTGCGAGGTGTGATGTTTTTTAATCGGAAATGATGTTGATTATCCGACATTGTTTCGTGCGTTCTGCACGCTGGGGAAAATTAAAAAATTATCGAACAATGTTTGGATATTAAAAAAGTGTATTTTTGCGGTCGATAAAAAAAAAGAAAGAACTATGAAGAAAAAAATTAAAACCAAAGAAGAGGCGAGGGCCTTTTCCCAAAAAATCATCGATGACAAAAACGCGATGATTGATTGCATTGAAAACGGAGGAGACATGAAAACATTAATCAAAAACCGTGGAATTGAAATCGTTAAGCCATTATCCGTACACTAAAAGTATTGATGGAGAGTATCGTTTCGTAACTGACAAAGGGATCGGCAATGTAACGAAGATATATTCCGTGGAACAGATTAGGGCTGCCATTTTGGCGAAGAAGGACAACTGCTTGCTCCCTTTAGCGCAAAAAGAGATTCAAGAGCTGTTTGTTTTGATGCAGGGGGATTAGTTTTCCAATTGTACGTCACATTCTCCAAATAAAAAAAGGACGCCCTTCCGAGCGCCCTTAACTACTAATTACTAACTTCTAACTTCTAACTGAATTAAATCTCCCACGTGTCCCCACTGTTCAGCAGATCGTCCATGCATTTGTATTTGCCGTTGGCCATCTGCTCTTCCATCTGGTCTTCGTACAATTGGGTGTAGGAGGTCTTCTTCACGTTGCGGTTTCATAAGCCGGTGCCGGAAACGTTCTCGATATACGTTCAGATACACGCGATCCGCAGGGCATCTTCCGCCCCTGAATGGGCGAAAGTGCACGGGCGAGGTGGCCGCTTTTCTACCGAGCAGTCGCCCCTGGCGGGGCAAGGCGGGGATGGCGATGTAGGGCTGCCGCACTGCGACAGCCCTACAAATGGTTCTTGATTGAATTATATTGAAGCGCATTGCAAACGAAAATGACTTCGCGAGCCGCATCCAGCCGTCGCGAAAGCTAATCGTTTGTTTGCTTATTTAAACGACTCCGAATACTTGGGTAGCAGGTGTTTCCATATCACGAGGAGATGGATGACGGCGATGATGGCGAAGGTTATGCGTACGGCTACTTCAGGCAGCAACAGGCGAATGCCGTTCATGTCGCCACCACCGAAGAAGCCGCACAGGACGCTCAGATACAGCGGGTCGAGCATCAGCAGCGCAAGGGTCACATACCACATAATTGCTTTGAAAACTGACGACGGCGAGGCGCAAATCCTGCGGCTCATCAGCACCAGTATCCATGCAACGATGAAGGTGGCCAAGGCACCTGCCAGACAGAACCAGCCGAGCTGGGTGTCGGTCAGCCGCTCGCGGAAGATGTCGATTTGGATGCCCAACCCCATGAAGTTGATTTGCTTGAAAGCGCCCATCAGAAAAGCCGCTACCAGATGAGCCCCTTCGTGGATGATATAGTAGGCTACCACGGCAGCCAGTATCCCAATGTATTGTCTTTTGCGTTTTGACATAATTTCAATATTGTAAAAATGGTTTGTCTATTGTGGTTGTTGGCCTCTGAAAACGCCCTCGGCTTGGTGTTAAACAGTCCCACTTGTTCCATTAATTTGCAGGCAAAAGTACAAAAAATCCGCAAGGGTACAAACGAAAAAATCAAGACAAACGGCAACCGTTTGCGCCGCTTT
>Ga0310696_10002892_pt1 | contig 22076 bp, 26 predicted proteins | sample AusTroGonzalo_MG_4_FD_203885 | JGI IMG/M metagenome (GOLD analysis project Ga0310696, IMG submission 203885) | Bovine rumen microbial communities from tropical cattle in Woodstock, Queensland, Australia - Gonzalo_02 (v2) (version 2) | ecosystem: Host-associated > Mammals > Digestive system >...
CATCCGACGTTGACTACCTTGAGCGTCATGTCAGTACTTCTCGTAGGAATACTTCAGCGCGTCTATGACCGGAAGAGGCTGACCGAGAAGGAATGTCTCCAGTGCTCCTCCGCCCGTGCTGACATATGAGAAGCGGTCTGTCAGATCGAAGGAATCGGCTGCACCAACGGTGTGTCCGCCTCCGATGACCGACTGCCCCTTCGACTCTATCATGGCATCCATGAGACCTTTGGTTCCGATGCCGAAACCTTCCTTCTCGTAGACACCTGCGGGACCGGACATGAACGATGTCCTTGATGAAAGGATGACCTTCCTGAACTTCTCGATGGACGCATCTCCGATATCCAATGCCGCTTCCTTAACTGGGAGATCCCCCACAAGGACGGACACTCTCTTTCCGTCCCTCTCTACCGCTACATCGGTGGGGAGAAGGACCCTCTGACCGTACTTCGACATGATATCCTTGGCTGCCTGCAGGTTCTCGGGTGTGAGCTCTTCCTTGAGGATCTCTGTGGATGCCTCTCCGAGTTCGATGCCTCTTGCGAGAAGGAACGCGTTGCCTGCCAGTCCCACCAGCATGACGGTATCCGCCATCTTGGTTCCGAGGACGTGGTCGATCATCTCCGACGCATCGCCGAATTTTGCTCCTCCGAGGATGAATACCGAGGGCCTCCTGGGCTCGTCGAAGATCGCTTTCAGAGCGAAGATCTCCTTGGCCATCAGTCTGCCTGATGCCGAAGGCACCTTGATCGGGAATCCTACCAGCGAGCACTGCGACCTGTGGGCCGCACCGAATGCGTCGCAGACATAGTAGTCGATGAGAGGTGCGAGAGCATTCACAAGTTCACCCTCTGAGTGGCCGAACATGTCCAGCTTCGCTGTCTCGGAGTCAAGTTCCCTGACGTTGCCCAGAAGAAGGACCTCACCGGGCTTCAGATCCGCTATCGCTTTCTTGGCCTTGTCGCCCATCACGTCATCGACGTACTTCACCTCGCTGTTGAGGTTCCTGGCCAGCCTCTTGGAGTGCTGTTCCAGGGGAATGAAGTCCCATTTGCCCTTCCTGCTCTGATGTGCCAGTATGACCACTTTGGCCTTCTTTCCCATCAGTTCGCGGACGGTGGGGATGATGCGTCTGATCCTCGCATCGTTGATGATCTCGAGCGTCTCCTTGTTGAGAGGACAGTTGATATCGACTCTCAGCAGGACGGTCTTGTCCTTGAAATTGAAATCCTCGAGTGTGTGGAAGTCCTTCATACGGATACCTTCAGATGCCCATTGCCCTGTTGGTCTTCTCGATAGACTTCAGGGGGTCCTCCTCGAGCTTGCACATGGACCTTATGCAGTCGATGTTCTCGGGGATGACATCGCTCTCCTGGTTGACTGCCTGGTAGTAGTACAGTGTGTTGCCGACGACCTTGATTCCGTCCTCCCACACGACGATCTCGAACATGTCTCCGCGGGTCCTTCCGATCTCCCTTGCGAGGTCCATGATCTGTGCGGTGGACTTCACTCCGTCCTTGGATTTCACCAGTTTAACACGGGGCGTCTTCTTGAAGAGATCGATGACCTGCTGTGTCGTCACCTCGGTTCCGAGTTCGACAACGATGGTGTGGATGTGCATGAGGGTGGTCGGGACCTTCACTGCCATTGTGTTGATGTTGATCCAGGGAAGGACAGACTGTACATCGGGTCCGTGGTGGGTCGGGATCTTCACCACGGGTTCGATGGCGTTGATGGGTCCTGCCTTGCTGTCGTTGGGGTCAGCACTCCTCCTGATGAGTGTGACGTATGCGTTCTTGACCTTGAACTCCTTGTCAAGGGGGTAGAACGTCCTGAGCAGACCGGTGGTGTTACAGGAGACGACACGGGAGAACTGCGCTCCCCATGACTCCTTGTAGTTGGCCGCTGCGTTGAATGAGATTCCTGTGAGGCTGTGGTCCTCTCCGCCCTGCCAGATGGCTTTGATTCCGGCGGCGGTGTACTCCGCCTTGTACTTCTCGGCGAGCTTGCCGGGCGTGCAGTCGACGATGATGTCCACTTTCTTGTAAAGATCCTCGATGGTACCGGCGATCTTGATGCCTGCGTCCTTGAACGCATCCACGTTCTCTGCGGGGACATACAATGGGTATTTCTCGACTGCAAGCTTTGCCTCATAGCTGGGCCTGGTCTTGGTAACACCCACGATCTCCATGTCGTCCTGCTGATTGACAGCGGTGGCGACCCTCTTTCCGATTGTACCATATCCGTTGATTCCGACCTTTACTTTCATAGCGAATACGCTCCTGACCCTTGAACACTCTATACATAAAATAAGGTTACCGTCAACGGAACGGATTAACGGAGCACCGTTATCGACAATGCTAATAAGCCGACACGGAATAACGGCCAATAGGGCTAACATGCAGATCTATCACGATTCAGATGCTGACATCGGACTTTTGAAAGGAAAGAAGATCGCCGTTCTCGGATACGGCTCCCAGGGCAGGGCACAGGCACTGTGCTACCGCGACTCCGGACTGGAGATCACCGTCGGAGTGAGGGAAGGAAAATCATTCGAGAAAGCGAAGGAGGACGGTTTCAAACCCGTATCCGTTGCAGAGGCGACCAAAGATGCGGATGTCGTGATGATGATGCTGCCGGACGAGGCCCAGCCGGACATCTATCAGAACGAGATAGAACCGAATCTGAAGAAAGGTGTCGCATTGGAATTCGCACACGGATTCTCCATCGTGTACGGTCTGATCGATCCGCCGAAGGATGCCGATGTGATAATGCTCGCACCCAAAGGCCCCGGCCCGATGATCAGACGCATCTTCGAAGGAGGATACGGCGTGCCCGCCATAATCTCGGTTCATCAGGACGCCACCGGCAATGCGATGAAGATCGTGCTGGCACTTTCGAAAGCGATGGGCTGCACAAAGCCCGGAGTGTTCGAAGCGACATTCGAACAGGAGACCAAGACGGACCTGTTCGGAGAGCAGGCCGTACTCTGCGGCGGTTACACGGCGATGATCACCATGGCATTCGATGTGCTGGTGAAGAGAGGATATCCTCCTCACATGGCATATTTTGAGGTACTTCACGAGACAAAACTGGTCACCGATCTGGTCGTCGAGAGAGGACTGGAAGGCATGTGGAAGGCAGTCTCCAACACCGCAGAGTTCGGCGGTCTGACAAGAAGGGACAGGGTCATCACCGAGGAATCCAGGAAAGGAATGGAATCGATCCTGGATGACATCGAATCCGGAAAGTTCAAGGACGAATGGAGAGCCGAATACCGCAACGGCCTGAAGAACATGAGGGCCATGGAGAAGGCGGACGGAGAGAAGCCCGCTGAACTTGCAGGAAAAGAGGTAAGGGAACTGTTCTTCAGCAGGAGGGAATGAGATGGACATCCTCATCAGGACCAGGAACGGTGTCTACGATGCCGAACTGGACAGTTCGGACATCTCAAACGAGATCTGGCTCGCGCTTCCGTTCTCCAACTACATCAACATGCTCGGTGACGAGATCTATTTCGAATTCCCTCTGGACTCGAAGATGCCCAAGGAGGGTCGCGTGACCGTCCTGGAGAAAGGAGACATCGCATATTGGCCGAAGGTCGGAGCGTTCTGCATATTCTTCGGCCCCACCCCGCTGAGCGGTGAAGATGGAAAACCGGTTTCAAGATACCCAGTCATCAAGATCGGAAAGCTCAAGGGAGAATTCGACGACCTGGAGTTCGCCGGCGACAGACAGAAGATCGTCATCGACAGAAAGTGAATCACTTCACTATCGTCAGTTCGTGATCGTAACTTGTTAGGATCCTGCATCCGTCTTCCGTTACGAGCACGGTATCCTCGATCCTTATTCCGCCCACTCCGGGTATGTAGATTCCGGGTTCCGCGGAGACCACGTTTCCGGCCTTCAGTATCTGTTCCGATTTTGGATACAAACCGATCGCCTGATGCACATCCATCCCGATGCCGTGGCCGAATGAATGTATGAACGTCCCTTTGAATTCTGAATCATCGATGATCTTGCGTGCAGCGATGTCGGGTTCGCAGGCCTTCGCGCCGTCACGGATCTTCTCGATACCGGCGATCTGCGCCTTCTTGACTATCTCGTAGGCCCTTCTCAGGATGTCCGAGGGCTCTCCCAGGAAGATCGTTCTCGTGAGATCGGCGCAGTACATATCGTACTTGGAACCGAAATCGAACAATGCGGCATCACCGATCTTGAGCTTGTAATCGCAGGGCTTGTGATGGCATTCCGCAGAATATTTTCCGAATGCGGCTATGGTCTCGAATGCGTTGCCTGTTCCTCCGAGCCTTCTCATCCTGATGTCCATCTCCGCGGCGACCTCCTTCTCGGATACGCCTTCGGATATCATCGAGGGCAATTCGTTCGCTACTGTTGAAGTGATCTTACAGGCTTTCTCGGTCGCTTTGATCTCCTTCTCGTCCTTTATCGAGACCGTCTCGCCGATGGCCTTGGAGACATCGACTATCTCCAAATCATCTTTCATCTTCTTCAGATACTGGACGGAAGAATAGACGGCGGATTCGGAATTGATACCGAGGGTCTTGGCATCGCCGAGGATCTCCTTCACGATCTTGTTGTGCTCGTCACGTGTCCTATAGACATGTACGTTGCCCTTGGCGGTCTTTGCCGCTTCCTCCTCCAATGTGCTGACGACGATATCCACCGTGCCGTCCGAAGACACGAATGCCATGGATCCCTCGAACACTCCGGTGGACTGTTCGGTAATGTACCAGAAGGTGGAATCGAGGAACGGTTCGCCGCCGTTGATTATCACTATCTTATCGACGTTCTCCGCGTTCCCCATCAGCCTTTCGGCCCTGCTCTTGCTCATGGTAAGCTCAGATTCCGGCCCATTCGTTCCTGATGATGCGCTTCAGTGCCGTGATGGCGGACAATGAAGCCAGCTGTGAGGTACTGGGGTTCTCGGATGACGGGACGTTGTTGGTCTTGCATGCGGATGCACCGAACTTACCCTTCACGATGAGTTCGTGCGAGTTGGTCTTCGCATCGGGATCCAGCACGATTGTGACGGTGGTCCTGTCGAATCCTGCTCCGAGGATTGCGATCGTAGCGGCGATGTTGACGTTCTGGGGGAACAGCTTGACTGCTTCCCTTGCGGTACCGCTGTACATCACTTTCCTCTCTTTCACGTCGTTGACGTTGATTCCCTGCTTGTTGAAGTACTCGATGTTGGCCAGGGATTTCGGTCCTGCGGTGGATATGAGTTCCACAGTGGAGAGCTCATCCTGGGATGCGGCCCTCAGACCGTCCGTACCGAACAATGCTCCCGAAGGGATGAAGATGCGTGCGTCGCAGTTCTTCGCTTTGTCGAACACCATATCCCTGAAGTCATCATCCACGAGTGCACCGACGGACATGACCATGATGTCCACACCGCGTCCGACGGTCTTCGTCAGGATGTCCTTGGCGGCAACCTGCGATGCTGCCTCAATCACAAGGTCGCAGTGGTACAGTTCGTCCTCGACGGAATCCACGACTATGGCCTTGTTGAGACCGGATGCCAGCTTCTCCGCCTTCTCCTTCTTGAGGTCGATCAGATAGATCCTCTTGACCTCTTCCATTTCGTCCGCGGCCTTAGCCAGCATACCGCCGATAGCACCGCAGCCTACAATCGTTATGCGCATGGCTCACGTATCGTCCTAACTGGCTAATAAGTATTGTGACGTCAGAGGTACTTGACCATCTCTTCCATCGAGATGCCTTCCGAGTGCATCGGACCGGGCTTCGCCGTATCGGACGCATAACCCAGGACGAGCATCGCTTCCGGGATCAGATTGTCGGGCAGTTCGAACACCTTTGTGACATCGTCCTGGACGAATCCCCTTACCCAGCATGTTCCCAGTCCGAGTTCGGTGGCCTCGAGCATCATCTGCGTCATCACTATCGATGCATCGACGGTACCGAGGTACTGTCCGTCGTTGGTGGTCCATCCTTTGGTCTTATCGGAGCACACCAAAATGATCATCGGTGCACCGAACGTGAAACGGGTGACCTTCGATGCCTTCTCCAGCGCCTCTTTGCTCTCGAGGACGAAGAGTCTCTGGGGGCGCCTGTTCACCGCTGTAGGTGCGACCTGTGCCGCCCTTAGGATCTTGTTCAGTTTGTCCTTCTCCACCGACCTATCCGAATAGGACCTGACCGAGTATCTCTTCTCCATGACATCCAGGATGTCGTAATCTCCGCACATGCTATTGTCCACTCGTTTCCGAATTATAATCTATTCGATTTATCCGCCCGGACAAGCGTTTTTCTACTTTGCCGACACTGATTCGTTCGTGACCAGCCGAAGATACGAGACCCTGGAACACGCCGCCGATGTTATGGTCAGATGCACCGGCAAGGATCTGGAGGAATGCTTCGAGAATGCAGCATACTCCATGTACGACCAGATCGTCGATGCCGACGGTATAGAGCATTCGGTCGAGAAAGAGATCAGGGTCTCTGGAGAGGATGACGAAGAAAGACTGTATTCGTTCCTGTCCGAACTGCTCTTCATAACGGACTGCGACTCTCTGGTCTTCAATTCCTTCAAGGTCTCGTTCGATGGAAAGGATGTCATCTGCAAGGCATGCGGAGAACCTCTGGATATCAAAAAGCATCATGCCAGGGCCGAGATCAAAGCGGTGACATACCACATGCTGTCCGTGGACAGGAATGCACCGTCCGTGACGGTGATATTCGACGTCTGATGATGTCAAAAACAATGTGCCAGATAATAATTTTCGAATCGGACGGACTTATCTGTGACAATATCTTCCGTTCCCAGATTCTAATATAATTAAAGAACGATAACGACGCATGCTCAAACTCGGCTGGTTCTCGACAGGCAGGGGGCCCGGTTCCCGCAATCTGCTCCGTGAGGTCATGGAAAAGAAGAAGGAAGGCACCCTGGACATAGAATTCTCGTTCGTATTCTGCAATTGGGACAACACCGAGGAACCCAATCCGAGGAAGGAGCAGAGGGAACAGTTCTTCCAGATGGTGAAGGACTACGACATCCCGCTGCTGACCATATCCTGGAAGACCTTCAGACCCGATCTCTGGGACACCGACCAGGAGAAATGGAGGGACGAGTACGGCAAGGAGATCCGCAAACTGATCAAGGACAAGGGATTCGATCTGGGGATCCTTGCCGGTTACATGCTCTGGGTAGATGACGAGACCTGCTCGCAGTACAACTTCATGAACCTCCACCCCGCGCTTCCCGACGGACCGAAAGGTACCTGGCAAGAAGTGATCTGGCAGCTCATCCGCGAAGGAAAGGATAAGCAGGGGGCGATGATGCACATCGTCACACCTGAGTGGGACAGGGGCGCGCCGCTGACATACTGCGGATTCCCCATCCGCGGCAAAGGATATGACGAACTCTGGGAGGACCTGGAGAAGAAACTGAAGGATTCCACCCTTGACGAGATAATCAAGACCGAGGGCATTGAGAATCCCCTGTTCAAGAAGATCAGAGAGGACGGCGCGAAGCGCGAACTGCCGCTCATCGTGGAGACAATCAGGAAGTTCGCCGACAGGGACGTGACCATCAAAGACAAGAAACTCTACAGGAACGGTATCCTCCTGGAACACCCGTACGACCTCAGCGCTGAGGTGGACAGAGCGATCGGAGACAATTAAGATGGAATACAACCCAATGGAAGAGCTCGGTTTCATCGAGGAGAAGCAGCTTGTGATGAGCTGCGACGGCATCCTTTCAAGGAACGATTATGCCCGCGACCTGTGCGCCAAGACCATCCGTGACGGTGCACGTTTCTTCGACGTGATATCGAGATACGAGGATCTTTCAACATATGCTCTGGAAAGGGACGAGACGAAAGTACGTCAGACGATGAAACTGATAGTTCCGTTCCTGAAGGCCTTCGGGATGACCGATCACTTCGCATATGAATTCGCCAAGAGCGACCTGAAGCTCACCGAGGGTTCGGAAGGGACCGCGTCCTATCTCCGCCACCTTCTCCCGTCATTCATTGCGACCAGCTCGTACGAGCACCACATGATGGCGCTGTGCGACCGTCTGGACTTCCCTCTGGACAACATCACCTGCACCAAAGCGGAATTCGATTCCCACGAGAACGACAGGCTGGAGGACAAGAAACTGAGAGAACTTGCCAACAAGATATCCTCCCTGCGTCTTCCCAAGACCCTCTACACTGTAACGGAGTCTGAATATCTGGACGAGGACGATTCCAAACTGGTGAACGTGCTGGACGAGATATTCGACGACGAGCTCCCGGGAATGGAGGCCTACAAGGCGTACAAGGATCTTCTGGCCATAGGTTCCAACGAGAAGGCATATGCATTACTGGAGATCCGCAGGAAGACCAACATCGAACTGAACTCGACGGTCTACATCGGGTCGGGCATCAACGACTATCAGGCGCTGGACCTGATCCGCGACAGCGACGGTCTCGCGATATCGTACAACGGATCCGAATATGCGGTCCGCGGATGCAACATAGCGGTCATGAGCAGCAACACCATAGTACTGGATGTACTGGTCGGAGAGTTCTACAACGAAGGTATCCAGGCGGTGTTCGACATGGTGGACAACTGGAACGTCGAATATCTCAGGGATTGCAAATGTTCCGACAGGAACCTGCTCGACAGGATGCTTGCCACCTTCCCACGCAAGCTACCCATGGTCAAGAGGGTTGGGCGCCGCAACGTCAAATCCGTGATCGAAGAAAGCGACACCTATAGAAGAAAGGTCAGGAGATGACATCGGTCATCATCGTCGGCAGCGGACCTGCGGGCATGTCCGCCGCATTCTTCCTTTCATTGAATAATATTGAAATCACGGTCATAGAACGTCTCGGATCTTCTCAGTTCGACAGATACCACAGTATCTGCGGAGGCGGCATCAGCAAGAAGGCATTCAGGGAACTCTCGCCTATGGTGCCGAGCGGAGTTGTCAACGAGTTCACAAGGACCAGGATCATCTGGCCCAACGGCACGGAAGTCAGGATGAAGACTCCCGGATACATACTGGACAGACCGGTTTTCCTGTCGGACCTCAGAAAGGAATGCGAGGGAAGAGGTGTGAAATTCGTAAAGGGTTCGGTCACCGACGTCAGCTATGACGGAAGATACTCGATCATCACATCGTCAGGAGAATCATTTTCATCTGACTGGCTCATTGGTGCTGACGGCTGTTTTTCGATGGTCCGCAAAAGGCTGTTCGGCTCATCCCCCCAACGCAAGGATGCGGCCACCGAATTCATCGTTCCGGGGATAAGGAACGAGGATCTGGAGATAAGACTGGTCGCTGACGGTTCTGGAACGTATACGTGGTCGTTCCCACGCGGCGATAACACTTGCACCGGGGGACAGAAGGGTTACAGCGAAGAGGTCTTCACATCAAAGGGCACCAGATTCATACCATTCGGAGGGGTCGGGAGGATAGTCTCCGGAAGAGCATTGCTGATCGGCGATGCGGCCGCCATGGTCAACCCTATATCCTACGGCGGTCTGAAGGCCGCTCTGCTTTCTGGAAAGATCGCCAGCAAAGCGATAATCTCTGACAATCCGGAGAAGCTCCAGAAGTGGTGGGATTCATCGATACTATCGGACAGAAGATTCATGGACTTCCATAGAAGACTGAAGGAATGGTCCGAAGAAGAGATGAACGATGCCGTGAGACCCTTCAGGCACGGCGGGATATACCTTCCGGGGATCTGGGCATGCATCACCAGACCGAAGAACATCCACATGTACTTCGGCTGTCTCTTCGCTTTCAAATTCGGTTGGTGAAAAGGGATGAGTGCTCATGTCGGGATTCGAACCCGAGTGTCGGCCTCGAAAGGGCCGAATGATTGGCCGCTACACTACATGAGCATCTAGCAGATGCCCATGTGACATTTCCTTTAAAATGATTTTGCCGTTTCCAAAACCGTTCAATATGCCGCGCTTTAAAGCGTTGTTTAAATATAAGTTCCCTAATGGAGAAATTATCCTAGGAGAGTTAACATGAGTGCATTCGACGAGCCAATGGAGAGTACTGAAGAGGATGTGACACGTGTACGTCTCCCGAATATCAAAGAGGGGGAGATGTTCGGAATCGCCGATCAGCTGCTCGGAGCATCCAAGATCAGGGTCATGTGCGAGGACGGCACATCCAGGGTCGGAAGGATCCCCGGCAAGATCAAGAAGAGGATGTGGATCAGAGAGGGAGACCTTCTCATCATATCCGTATGGGATTTCCAGCCTGACAAATGCGACGTCAGGTTCCGTTACACCAAGACACAGGCCGTGAACCTCAGCAAGAGGAACAAGGTCCCGAAGAACCTGGACATTTTCTGAACGGGTAGTTCACATGCCGTCTTACGATGAGATGTATGCGCATCTTGAGAGGCATGTGGATGCCCTCAAGACCGACAAGACCGGTGATGAGAAACAGACCGACGGAGAAGTCTTTGACAAAAAGACGTTGATGGTCATCTACGACTTCATGACCGCCGGTTACATCGATTCCGTACATTATCCCATTTCAACCGGCAAGGAAGGGAACGTCTTCTACGTCACCGATGAAGATGGTGACCCGTTCGCATTGAAGATATACAGAACCTCGACATCAACGTTCAAGAGAGTATCGAAATACATCGAGGGCGACCCGAGATTCAAGGGCATCACGGGCAACAGGTGGAAGATGATCTACGCCTGGACCAACAAGGAATACCGCAACCTCCAGAGGTACAAGGAGAACGGCATCCGCGTCCCGGAACCCATAGAGTTCGATAAGAACTGCCTGCTGATGGAGTACATCGGCGACGACAAAGGACCGGCTCCCCAGCTGAGGAACTCGGTCATGAAGAGACCAAACATGGTCTACAAAGAAGTGGTATCGTTCATAGTGGACGGATACAGGAAGGCGCATCTGGTGCACGGGGACCTGAGCGAATACAACATCCTCATGCACAAGGACAAGCCCATACTGATCGACTGCGGCCAGGCACTGACCGCGGATCATTTCAACGCTAAAGAGTTCCTCATGAGGGACATAGCGAACGTCAACAGGTTCTTCAAGAGCAGGGACGTTGACATCATCGATAACGAAGAATTATTGCAGAGAGCACTGAAAGGAGAGGAAGAAGAATGAGGTCCATCAGGATTCCGCAGGACAGGGTCGGAACGATCATCGGTACCAAGGGCGAGACCAAGAAGATGCTTCAGAGGATCTCCGGCATCAAGATCGAGGTGGACACCGAAGGTGAGGTCCTGATCTACGATGACGCCGAAACCGCAGATCCCCTCATGGCGCTGAAGATCATCGATGTCATCAAGGCCATCGGAAGGGGATTCTCCCCCGACCGTGCGATGAGACTGTTCGATGACGACGAGTACCTTGAGGTCGTGGATCTTAAGGAATTCGTGGGCAGCAGGAACAACCAGCTCTCCAGGATCAGAGGAAGGATCATCGGAAAGGACGGAAAGACCAGGCAGATCATCGAGGATCTGACCGGCGTATATGTGACCATCTACGGAAACACCGTAGCGCTCATAGGGAACTCCGTCAGCCTCCCCGTTGCGAAACATGCTATAGAACTCTTACTCAACGGAAGCGAGCACGCGACCGTTTACCACTATCTCGAGAGCCAGAGACCCAGACTCAGGATCGCAGAGATGGGATTCGATCTTTGAGATGATAACATGGAATTCACCGAAGAGATGCTGGAGAAGGCCGAGAAGGTCGCCGAAAGACATGTGTGCGACCGCTGCCTGGGAAGACAGTTCGCCAAGGTCGGGACGGGGATGACCAACGACGTCCGCGGTTCGATGATCAGGAAGGAACTGGAGAACAGAGGCATCCAGACCTCAACGGAGGAACCCTGTCCGCTCTGTGAGGATACATTCGATATGCTGGACCGTTACGCTGACGCGGTCGCGGAAGCGGTCAATTCGGTCGAATCGGAGAACTTCCTGGTAGGTTCCCGTGTCGAACCCGAGATAGCGAAAAGAGAGAAGGAACTGCAGCAGGAGCTCGAGCTCGAGGAATGCGAGAGCATCAAGACCGAACTCAACCGCGAAATCGGTAAGCTGGCACTTCCAATGATACACAGGCCCGTGGAGTTCAAGACGCCCCAAGTCGTGGCATGCATCGACACCCGTTTCGCAGACGTCACTCTCGACTGTGCGCCCATATTCATCTACGGGCGCTACAACAAACTCAGCCGCGAGATCCCCCAGACCATCTGGCCCTGCAGGGTATGCCACGGAAAGGGATGCCCCAGATGCCACGATACCGGCAAGATGTATCAGGCCTCCGTCCAGGAGATCATCGGGGACATAGCGCTGGAGATGGCAGGCGGAAAGGAGCACTTCTTCCACGGGATGGGAAGAGAGGACATCGACGCGCTCTGTCTGGGCGAAGGAAGACCCTTCGTCCTCGAGATCAGCCAGCCCAGGATCCGCGAGATCGACCTGGACGAGCTGGAATACAGGGCGAACCAATCAGAACTTGCGCAGTATCACTATCTCCGCTTCGTCTCCCGCGACGAGGTACAGAAGACGAAGAACGCCACACCCACTAAAACATATAGGGTAAAAGTAAAAGCGGAGAGCAAAGTTAATAAAGAAGCAGTCGATAAGGCGGTTTCATCGTTCAAGAACGTATGCTTGAGCCAACGGACTCCAAAGCGTGTCGAGCACAGACGTGCCGACCTCGTGAGGAAGAGGACGATCTATTGGGTCAAGGCAGAGAACATAGGCGAAGACACCTTCGAACTAACTCTGGAAACGGAATCGGGGACATATGTCAAGGAATTCGTTTCTGGGGATAATGGAAGAACACAGCCGAACTTCTCCGACACGTTGGGAACCAAATGTGTCGTAGAGACATTGGACGTAATAGCGATCAACGATCAATGAGGGAATGAAATGCAAGCATCCAGAGGAACAAGGACCAAGACCCGCCAGCTCCTGAAGAAGAAACCCAGGGCACGCGGACTCTCACCCATCACGAAAGGATTCCAGACATTCGAAGAGGGCGAGAAGGTCAACATCATCATCGACCCCAGCGTACACAAGGGAATGCCCTTCTCCAGATTCCACGGACTTACCGGTGTGATCGTCGGACAGAGGGGAGCAGCATACGAGGTCAGCGTAAAGTCAGGCAACAAGACCAAGATGGTCGTCGCCCGCCCCGAGCACCTCGTCAAGAACACGAACTGAGAGAGTGAGAACAATGTCTGAGCAGTACATATCATTGGCTGAAGTCAACAAGCTCCTCGAAGAGGAGAACCTCAGAAGAGGGGAGATGGGAATCGAATACAACGCCATCCAGAAATCAGCGATGGAGCACGCTCAGAAGGTCACCGTCCTCTCGAAAGAGAAGGCGGACGAACTCATGGCAGAGCTCAGGGAACTCAAGTTCGGAGACTACGTCATCCCCGACTACCTGATCTGCAAGATCGCGGACATCCTTCCCAAGTACAAGAACGACGTTCGTGCCATCTTCTACAAGGAGAGGGGCGTCAACGTCGAAGAGAACAAGATCGATGATGCGATCATCGAGATAGTATCCAAATACATCTGATCCCGAACGGAGGAATCGAAATGGAAGAGTACGCGTACATCTTGGACTACCTGCCGCAGGGACTGAATTTCAAGAACAAGGATCCTATCTGCTATGCGATCGGCGAGAGCGAGTTCAAGCTTTTCGAACTCGTACCCAAATCCAATGCAAAGATCTCGATCGACGACAAGGTCTACATCGGCAAGGAATCGAATCTCCGCACCGAGATCGACCACGTGAAGAGACGCATCGGTTACGATGAGCTCACCGGTACCGCCGTGAAGGAACTGGAATTCGTCGTCATGGACATCGTCCAGAACAACCAGGACAAGTACATCAGGTTCTACAACGAGGCAGGACCCATCTCGATCAAGAAGCACGTACTGGAGGAACTCCCCGGTCTCGGAAAGAAGACCGTCACCGAGATCCTCAAGGCAAGGGAAGCAGGTCCGTTCAAGGACTTCGAGGACCTCAAGACGAGGGTGCCCATGGTCAAGGATCCCGCCAAGCTCATCACGGACCGTATCATCCTCGAGATCTCCGACCGCGAGAGAAGACACTACATCTTCATTGTGAGATGAACAGGAACGAGACCTCCCGTCTGATAAACGAGACCGGTGTGGTCCCCAAGAAGAGCAAGGGTCAGAACTTCCTGACCGACGAACGTGTCGCCACCAGGCACGTCGATTTTGCCGGCATCGAGAAAGGAGACAGAGTATTGGAGGTAGGCCCGGGACTGGGCATACTCACCAACATCCTGATCGAGAGATCCGATGATGTCACCTGCATAGAACTGGATGACATCCTTGCCGATTACATATCCGATAAGTACGGAGATAAGGTCACATTGATCAGAGGAGATGCGATGAAGGTCGATTTCCCTCCCTTCGACAGGTTCGTGAGCAACCTGCCCTACAGCATCTCCACCCCCGTGATCTTCAAGCTCCTGGAATACGATTTCAAGAAGGCCGTCGTGATGGTCCAGAAGGAATTCGCGGAGAGGATGGTCGCCGATGTCGGCCTTCCCGATTATTCCAGGCTCACCGTGAACATGTACTATAGGGCGGAATGCCACATACTCGAGACAGTGCCAGCATCGAGATTCAAGCCACGTCCGAAGGTGGATTCCGCTTTAGTGGAGATCATCCCCAGGCCCCCACCGTTCAAAGTTCTGGATGAGAAGACATTCTTCAAGGTCACCGAAGTGGCCTTCAACCACAGAAGGAAGAAGATCGGCACCTCGCTGAAATCGTCCGGTATGATACCCAAGGATGCCGAGATACCGTACCTCGACGACCGCATCGAGACGCTGACACCCGAACAGATCGGCGAACTCTCGGATGCGGTCTATACCGCCAGACACAATGCCTCACAGTGATGTTTCGGGCTGTGTGATGGCAACATTGATACTGTCATAATCCATCCCCTCTGACGATCACATGCAGATAGGGATAGTTGGGAAGCCGAACGTTGGAAAATCCACTTTCTTCGGAGCCGCTACGATGGCCCCCGTGGAGATTGCGAACTATCCTTTCACCACCATCGCCGCCAACAAGGGCGTCGGTTATGTAAGATCGAAATGCCCGTGCAAGGAACTCGGAGTGGAATGCACACCCCACAACTCCGGATGCGTCAACGGAACGAGGATGATCCCCGTAGAACTGCTGGATGTCGCAGGTCTGGTGCCTGATGCATGGCAGGGAAAGGGTCTCGGGAACCAGTTCCTGGATGACCTAAGACAGGCTGATGCTTTGATCAACGTCATAGACGTGAGCGGATCCACCAACATCGAAGGCGTGCCCGGAAAACCCGGCGAGCACGATCCCAGAGAAGATGTGGAATTCCTGAGAAGGGAGATCGAGATGTGGATCAAAGAGATCCTCAACAACGGATTCATCAAAATGGCCCGCACGGCCAAGATGACCGGTGCGAAACCCGAGGTCATCCTTCATGAGAGACTCGCCGGACTGAACATCACCGAGGCCCAGATCAAGTCCGCCCTGAGGGATGTGAACCCTCCGGAAGACCCCACCAAATGGGATGACGACGTGATGCTGGCACTTGCTAAGAAGATAAGAGAATACGGCAAGCCCATGATAGTTGCCATGAACAAGGCGGACATCGCACCCGAAGGTAACGTCGAGTTGGTCAAGAGTATCAGCGATATGTGCATCGTCACCATGGCCGAGACGGAACTGGCCTTGAAGAAAGCGAATGAAGCCAAGGTCGTGGACTATGTCCCCGGTGAAAAATCATTCAAGGTACGCGAAGGCGTGAAGCTCAACGAGGCACAGAAGAACGCCCTCGACTACATGGCGAAGAACATGGAGAAGTACGGCGGGACCGGTGTGCAGGCATGCCTTGAGAAGGCTGCATTCGAAATGCTCGACCTCATCACGGTCTATCCCGTCGAGGATGAGAACAAGTACACCGACCACTTCGGAAGAGTCCTTCCCGATGCTTACCTCATGCCGAGAGGATCCACGGCAAGGGATCTTGCCTACAAAGTACATACCGAACTCGGAGAGAAATTCATCCGTGCAGTGAACGCTAAGACGAAACGCACCGTCGGAGCAGATTATGTCCTTCTCGACGGCGATGTCATAAGGATCGTTGCCAACAGGTGATCGCATGGGTACGTGGGACGTCAGACTGTTGAGCGCCTCATACACCACCGATAATGACGAAGCCGTCATCGAACTCTTCGGAAAGACCAGGGACAAGAAATCCATCACCATACTGTACTACGGATTCCGCCAGTACTTCCACATCATCGACCCGAAGGAGAACCTCGCTCCGATGATGAGGAGGGACAAGGATGTCATCAATGTCTCCGAAGACAAACTGTTCTTCAAGGGTGACATGCACGATGTCCTGAAGGTGACACTGAAGAATCCCTGGCAGCTGAGCGACTACCGCAACAAATTGAAACGCGATTACCGTCTGCTCGCTGCGGATATCACCTATCAGGACAGATTCATCTACGACATGGACATGGGTTCATGCATCCGCGTGACCGGCGAGGAGATCCAGAAGGATTACGCTACGGATCTGGTCATAAAGATGGAATCGTTCGAGAACATCGATTCCTTCGACCCCGGACTCAAATTCCTTGCCTTTGACATAGAGAACAGCGTCCTTCACGAATTCATATTCACGATATGTTCGGTGGTCTGGGAGGACGGAGAGATGAGGGCCTGCGAACCGGTCACCGGTTCTGAAGCGGACATCATCAAGGGATTCTCCGAACTGATAAGGAAGGAGGATCCGGACGTCATCACGGGATACAACATCGATAACTACGATATCAAGAAGATAATCGAAAGAGCCAAACGCATCAAGATCGAGAGCGAGGTGAAGTGGGGAAGGGACTTCGGAATACCCAGGCTCTTCAGCGAGAGGTTCTGGAGAGTGAAGGGACGTCTCATCGTCGATGCCTGGTGGGCGGTCAGAAGAGAACTCAGGCCGAAACAGGAGACGCTGAATGCGGTATCGATGCAGATCCTCGGCGAATCCAAGATGGACGTCGATCCCAAGCACATGGATGAGGAATGGGCAAAGAACAGGGAGAAGGTACTGGAATACTGCATCAAGGATGCCGAACTGTCTTTGAAGATCCTCCTGCACATAGGTACCGTCCGCAAGGGGATGGACCTCGCCGCGGTGTCGATGCTTCCGGTCGAGGACGTGATGGTCTCGGGAACCTCCACATTGGCGGATTCGCTGCTCATACGCGTGGCCGACAGGGAGAAGGTGGGCGTGCCCTTGACCGGCAAGATGAGCCGTACCGACCAGATCGAGGGCGGTTACGTCCACACCATGAATCCCGGCCTCTACCATTGGGTGTGCGTCCTGGACTTCAAATCCATGTATCCTTCGCTGATCATCGCGAAGAACATCTGCTTCACCACACTGTCGGATGACGGGGAGATAGTGAGCCCCAACGGCATAAGGTATCTCTCCAAGGATAAGAGGGTGGGCATCCTTCCCAGGATCCTCGAAGGACTGATGCAGAAGAGAGACAGCATCAAAGCCCAGATGAAGAAGACCGAGAATAAGGATGAATACCACTATCTGGACGGCCTTCAGGCTGCGGTCAAGATATTGATGAATACATTCTACGGGGTGTTCGCATCATCATTCTACAGGTTCACCGATAAGAACATCGGTTCTTCCATCACGGCATTCGCGAGGGCGACCGTTACAGGCATCATCGGCGAGGTGGAGAATGAAGGCATCCCGGTGATTTACTCTGATACCGACTCGGTATTCATGCAGTCGCCCTACGACGATCTGGAACAGACCGTGGATTTCGGGAACAAGATGGCGGACCGCTTCTCCAAGGACGGCGGAACTCTGGAATTCGAGAAGATCCTCGAGCCGTTATTCTCCCACGGAAAGAAGAAAAGGTACGTAGGAAAGATCGTCTGGCCCAAGAAAGAGGATGAGTTATTGGTGAGGGGATACGAGATCAGACGCTCGGATTCCTTCGACCTTCAGAGCAACCTTCTGATGAAACTGTTCGAGTACATCCTCGAGGAGAAGAACGATGAGGCTCTGGCACTTGTGAGGAAGACGGTACAGGATACATTGGCCGGAAAGGTCCCCGTGTCCGAACTGGTGATATCCAAGGGATGCAGAGGGCTGGATGCCTACGAGAACCCTGATAGGATGGCGAATGTTCAGGCAGCCAAGAAAATGATCGAGATGGGTTACGAGTTCATACCCGGCATGAAGGTATCGTGGATCGTTACCGATTCAAGTTCAGCTCCCCAGAAGGTGGAACCGTACATCGCGGGCGTGGAATTCACTGCGAAACCTGATTACAAGTACTACGCCGAACGCATCTCCCAGACCGCTTCAAGGATCACCGAGGTGTTCGGCTGGGAAGAGAAGGACATCATGATGGGGAGTCAGCAGGCCACGCTCTTCGACGGCAACTTCGACAAGCCCGTCACTAAGAAGAAGGAAGAGGAACATCCGAAGGCCGCTCCGAAGGCGAAGAACACCAAACTGTCCGACTTCTTCTAAGATAATACCTGAAAGACGGACCTAACTTTATATACAGGTCTGTAATAACAACGGCTGCGGAGTTTCTAGCTCCGACGGAAATGTACCCGATAAGGGCGAATCCGGATAGGTGATTACAATGTCCGAAGAGACAGAACAGCAAGTCAAGACTGTCAGCGGTAAGAGCATGTACTCATACATCGCTGATGCCTGGAAGAATCCCTCCGAAAGCTACCTGAAAGAACTCAACAAGGAGAGAAGGGTCGCTTGGAGGAGAGAGGAGAACTTTGTCCGCATCGATAAGCCTACAAGGCTCGACAAGGCAAGGAACGTCGGCTACAAAGCAAAGCAGGGATACGTCCTCGTCAGGGGAAGGGTCAGAAAGGGATCCTTCGGAAAGAGGAAGATCAAGGCAGGAAGGAGGGCCAAGAGAAAGGGTATCCTCCAGATCACCGTCGGAAAGAGCATGCAGAGGATTGCTGAGGAGAGGGCTCAGAAGAGATTCCCCAACCTTGAGGTCCTTAACTCCTACTGGGTAGGAGCCGACGGTCAGCACGAGTGGTATGAGATTATCCTCGTCGACCCCAGCCACCCCGTCATCCAGGCCGACCCCAAGATCAACTGGATCTGCTACAACACCCAGAAGGGACGTGTCTACCGCGGTAAGACCGCAGCCGGTCAGAGAGGCCGTGGTATGAGCACAACCGGAAAGGGCGCTGAGAAGTGCAGACCCTCGGTCAGGGCAAAGGGAAGAAGGGCGAAGTAAGCCCTTTGAGAAACATTTTCATCTCCGCCCTTTCGGGGGCGGATTCACTGCTTTTTTTCAGAATTCAGAATGATACGGACTTGATGCTGCCGTAGAGATCATCGACATCCTGATCGCTCATGCCTATCGTGGGGAAGTATACTGGCACATCGTATTTCGACACGTCCATGGAATCCAATTCCTCCAATGATGTCCCCTTCACCATGCCCAATATCTCTTTGATGGAACCGTTCTCGATGTCCTCGTCCGTGATCGATCTGAGAGTGGGGTCGTAATCCCTCAGGAGATCGATGTCATAGTCCCCGCGGACCATTACCCTGCATCCGCGCTTCATCATCATCCATGCGGATACCATCCCGCGTCTGTCATCGATCTCGGCGAACACGCGTCCCTGACTTCCCAAAGGCAGTCCTCCGGGGCATGTGACGTAGCTGTCGAAGATGTAGGCCTTGTTGTTCCTGACCTCGATATAGAAGATCTTCTCGGGATCGGTGAGGTCCACCTTCACTCCTAGATCCTCATTCCTCTCGAATATCGCGGAACCCGCTTCCCTGCCCACATCCATGCTCGTGTACGGGTGCGTCCCTTCACGCCTTGCTTTGACAGCGAATGACTGTCCTTCGGATATCCTCCCGACGGAGTATTCCGCTGCAGTCTTGCAGATGTCATCCATGTCGGACGTGCATTCCTCAACAACTGAAAGCGAAGCGATCCCGAACACCTTCTTGACCGAATCGACGCAGCCCTGTATGTCGTCGGTCTCGATGAAGAACCTCGCATCCGCGAATGTGACGATCGCCTCTATGCCGTCAGCTGCAAGCATGGTGAGCATGTTGTCCTTCAGGATATTCTCGAACCTCCTGCGGACGGGCGTGCTCTTCAGCCCGATCTCACAATACCTTATCAGCAGCGATGTCACGATTGTCAAATCATCTGCCTCTATTAAAAATTTATAATTACACCGCTTAGCGGCAAACGATGGAACCGACTTTCCTCCTCATCATGCTCCTGATAGGCATAGCCGCAGGCATACTCGGTGCACTTTTCGGCATCGGAGGAGGACTGTTCATCGTTCCCGCGCTCACGCTGATCGTCGGTCTGACGACGAAGGAAGCTGCCGCGGTGAGTCTCGTGAGCATCGTGGCCACATCCATCGGAGGAACGGTGTTCTATCTCGATAACAGGGTGGCGAACATCCGTCTAGGTCTTCTTCTGGAGATAAGCACTGTCATAGGCGCCATCATAGGTGCGCTGATATCGTCATATCTTGAGGACTGGATCGTCACCGTGATCTTCATCATCGTCCTGGTGATAAGCGCTACAAGGATGATCCTCGGTCTCAAGACCGAAGTCCAGGATGACGAGAACGGGAAGTTCATGTTCCATGACGTGAAAACGGGAAAGGACACCAGATACGATCTGAAGAACGTCCCTGTGGGATTCACCGCTTGCAGCGCCGCAGGAGTAATATCTAGCCTTACGGGAGTCGGAGGCGGACTGGTCAAGATCCCTGTCATGAACACCATCATGGGCGTCCCGATGAAAGTCGCCACCGCCACGAGCAGTTACATGATCGGTATCACCGCATTCTCCGGAGCGATCATCTACTTCCTCAACGGACAGGTCATCCTTGATGTCGCTGCCTTCACGGCGATTGGAACATTCATCGGGGCCATGGTCGGCAGCCGTCTGTCCAAGAAGTTCGACGGCTCGTCCATGAAGAAATACTTCTCGATACTGGTCTTCATTGTCGCGATAATGATGATACTCCGTCTGGAGGGGATAATGTGAACGCCGAGCACAACACCTCTATGACACTGAAGATATCGGTGTACATCGGTATCGCCGCCGTCGTGATAGGTCTCATCGTCTATCTTCTGGACATGGGCGATGCGTTCCTGAAAGCGGGACTGTTCATCGTTATCGTCTCGCCTTTCATCGGCGTCATCGTGACAACGGTATCGCTCTATCTCGAAAGAGACATGAAATGGGTGTGCGTGGCATTGATCCTGATCGCCATCTCGGTGATCGGGATGTTCGTGAAATGATCATTCATCGATGGCTTCGATGTAGAAACTCACAGGACGGAATCCGTCATTGCAGGAAATCATCGCCGATTTTTTATTCTTCATCCACCCGTCGTAGATGTCCTCACCGCCATGTGCCAGAGTCATGACAAATGGTGACAGGGTCTCCCATGCGCTGTCGCACATACCCTCGGGTTTCTTCCATCCGTCGGTGATAAAGACCTGACCCTCGCGCATATCGCATGCGTGCTGTATGGGATTCTCGTACTTCTCCATGAGATCCTTGTAGCTGGCTATGCGCATGACAGTGATCCTGCATTTTCTCATATCCGGCACCTGAGAAAGAATGATGGTGCAAAGGAAGGGATTTGAACCCTCGAACGACTAACGACTAGACCCTGAATCTAGCACCTTTGGCCAAGCTCGGTAACCTTTGCACTTAGCACGGCGATTACATAGACATATTTAATTGATTAGTATGAAAAAGACTCGGTGACACCGGCGAAAACCGGTGCCACCGAAAAGGTTTGTCCTGTATTGGATTTCCCGATTCAGGCTTTCATGATCTTCATCCAGCCGCCGGACTCGTAGACTGCGAGCTTCCTTTTTGCGAGGATCTTCTCGAACTCGTCCCAGCTGATGACATCGAGTCTGTTGTTGGTTCCCTTGGTGAACTGAATTCCCTCGGTTCCCTTAACCTTTCCGGGCT
>Ga0310696_10002895_pt1 | contig 22060 bp, 18 predicted proteins | sample AusTroGonzalo_MG_4_FD_203885 | JGI IMG/M metagenome (GOLD analysis project Ga0310696, IMG submission 203885) | Bovine rumen microbial communities from tropical cattle in Woodstock, Queensland, Australia - Gonzalo_02 (v2) (version 2) | ecosystem: Host-associated > Mammals > Digestive system >...
CATTTCTCATTTATCATTTACCATTTAGGACGAAGCCCGCTACAGTCCCTCACATTCCTTCAGCCACAGGGCGCTGACGGCATCGCTGGGCATACGCCAGTCGCCACGCGGCGAGAGGCTGACGCTACCCACCTTAGGCCCATCGGGCAAGCAGGAACGCTTGAACTGCTGACTGAAGAATCGGCGGCAGAAGGTCTGCAACCAGCGCTTGATGACGCCATCCTCGTACTTTCCTTTGAAGGCATACTGGGCCAGCATATAGATCTTCGAAGGACGGAAACCGAGACGCACCATATAGTAGAGGAAGAAGTCGTGCAGCTCGTATGGGCCGACCAAGTCCTCCGTCTTCTGCTGGATGTTGCCGTCGGCATCGGCTGGTGTCAGCTCAGGCGAGATGGGCGTATCGACCACATCAATCAGCGTATCATGCTGCGCCATGAACGACGGCAGCTGCGCCACATAGCGGATGAGGTATTGCGCCAGCGTCTTGGGTACACCGCCATTGACACCATACATCGACATGTGGTCGCCGTTGTAGGTGCACCAGCCGAGAGCCAGCTCCGACAGGTCGCCCGTGCCGATAACCATCGCTCCTACCTGGTTGGCCACATCCATCAGTATCTGCGTGCGCTCACGTGCCTGTGCATTCTCGTAGGTCACATCGTGATGCTGCATGTTGTGGCCGATGTCCTCGAAATGCCGCTTTACAGCTTTGGCAATGCTGATTTCGCGTTGTGTGATGCCCAGCGACTTCATTAGACTGACGGCGTTCTGATGGGTGCGGTCAGTGGTGCCGAAGCCCGGCATCGTGATGCCAATGATGCCTGTGCGTGAGAGGCCAAGACGGTCGAAGGCACGCACGGTGATGAGCAGGGCCAACGTGGAGTCGAGACCGCCGCTGATGCCGATGACGGCCTTATCGCAATGGGTGTGCTGCAGGCGTTTGCACAAGGCGAGGGTCTGGATGTTGAGAATCTCCTCGCAGGTGCGCGTCATCTTCTCGTCAGCGGGAATAAAGGGATGCGGATTGACATCGCGCAAAAGCTCAAACTCTTTTGGCGTAGTAGGCTTTGCATCAATCACTTGCGGTTCTAATGCAGGCGTCATGCGGAAAGTGGTGTTGTTCTGCCGTTCAGAGCGCAGGCGGTCGACATCAATCTGCTGGATGCGTAGCTGGGGATCGATGGCGAAGCGCCCTGCCTGGGTCAGCAGACGTCCGTTCTCAAAGATGAGGGCATTGCCGCCGAAGACCACATCCTGCGTCGACTCGCCAAAGCCGCAACTGGCATAGACATAGCCGCAGATCATGCGGGCGCTCTGCTGTGCGAGCAGCGTGTGCAGGTATTCGTTCTTACCGATTAGCTCGTTGGAGGCTGATAGGTTGAAGATGATATCGGCACCAGCCAGGGCCAGCTGGTTGCTGGGCGGCAGCGGTGCCCATACATCCTCACATATCTCAATGCCGAAGCATACACCGTCGCAGGTGCGGAAGAGCTGCGGCTCATTTGTCACAGTGACAGGACTGCCTGCCAAATAGATTTCCTGCTTCTGCAGGTCGGTGCTGCTGGCAAACCAACGCTTCTCATAGAACTCGTTGTAGTTGGGCAGGAAGGTCTTAGCCACAAGTCCAAGAATGGTTCCGTGCTGCAGCACAACAGCACTATTGAAAAGCTTGGAGCCGATGCGCACAGGCATACCGACGATGACGATGATGTCGAGCTTACGGGTGAAGTCGAGCAGCATGAGCAGACCCTCCTCAGCCTTGTCCAAGAGCAACTGCTGGCGGAAAAGGTCCTGGCAGCTGTAGCCCGTGAGCGACATCTCCGGGAAGACGATGACCTCGGCACCTTTGCCCTCAGCCTGGGCGATATGGCTCTCCATCTGCTGCACATTGTATTCGACATCGGCCACGCGAACACCCGGTATTGCAGCGGCCACCTTGATAAGTCCGTATTTCATATTTTTGCTTAGTTGATGTTCTATTTAATGGTAACCTGCGTGGCACCGTAGCCATATTCCTGGAAGGAGGCATCCTGCCAAGTATAGCTTTTGTAACGATACTGCAACTCGTTGAGGAGCGCCTTGCGCAGCACGCCCTCGCCCTTTCCATGAATGAAGATGATGCGGGTGCCGCGTTTCTTCTCGTAGTTTTTCAGTGTGCGACGGAAGACGTCAAGCTGATGGTTGAGGATGTCGCTGGGGCTCATGCCCGTGGTGTTATCGAGCAAGGCGTCGGCGTGCAGGTCAACCACCAATCCGCCGGCGTGAGAAGCGCCCGACGCACTATTGTTCGCCTTAGGAGTAGTTTCTTCTGCTTTAGGGGTTGGTGCACCGACGAGTAGATTCTTGGGGTCGATGAAAAGAGGCTTCGCTACGCGGTCATGCTCCACGATGGTGTAGATAAGGGCAGGCTGCTCGAAGAAGTCGCTCTCCTGGAAGGTGTGCAGCTTGAAGAACTTCACGCCGTCGATGCGCAGCTGCACGTCAATGGCAGGCTTCAGCAGGAAGGGCTTCTCGAGTTTGTAGGCCACCATCTGAACGGCTACGCGCTCCATCGAGCCAAGGTCTTCGCGACCGAACTCCTCGATGAAGAGCTTGGTGTTGGGCTCCACCTCGTCGGTAAAGCACAGTGTCCACGCCGTTCCCTCGGCCTTGAGGTAGGTGAAACGCAGATAATAGTTGGAGTCGTTGACAAGGAAGGCCTCGAAACGTGTGCGCGACAGTTCCTTGACGTCGATGGGCACGAAGGCGAGATAGGCAGACAGCTGCTCGCCGCCCTTGCGTTCCTCAGGCATCGGCTTGAAGGTGATGGGACGGTCGGCAGGCTCCTGCTCGCGCTCCTGTGCCTTCTGCTGGGCCTTCTGCTGTTGTTTCACCTCGACAATGCGGCTGGTGTCGTAGTTCTCCTCGCCGATGACCACCACCTCGTGTGTCATCATCGGCACCTGGAATCCGTCCTCGTCCTCCACCAGCACGATGTTCTTTCCCTGAAAGCCGGCTACGCGACCGCCGCCTTTCTCGCTGAGGAATCTTACTTTATCTCCAATCTTCATTTTCCAATTATGAACTCTAAACGATGAACTATGAATTACTCATAGCAACCCTTGCCGTGAGCCGTAGAGAGCGAATCGAGGTGGAAGTCGTAGATGAGGTTCTTCTCGTCAAACAAGCGGAAATGCTGCTTGCCCTGAATGCTGTCTTTCGACGTCTCCCATATCATATTCTTGCAGTTAATCGTGTCCTCCAGCGCTGGCGTGCGCAGCAGGGTGTTGTCGAAACTATAGGTGAAGGCCGTGATACTGTCGCCCTCCAACGTCTGCCCCATCACCACGTCGTCGTCATATCCCGTGACAATGCTGTTGGTCATCGTCATCGCGTGCAGCGGATAAGTGTTGTCGCCGTAGAAATTGGCAAAACGAAGGGCTGCTCCGCGACCTCCAGCGAAAGGATAGAACTGTGCCACCGTGCAATGATCCATAATGGCGGCGCCACCATAAAACGCCACGCAGTCGCCCTGGGCGTTGCTGAACTGACAACGCAGCAATCCCACCCAAGAGTTAAAGGCCAGAAGACCCGGACCGGCACAGTTGTGCACCACCGAGCGCTCCATATAGAGACGCTGGCGGTCGGAGGGGAACGCCGTAGAGTCGCAGACGATGCCACTCTCAGCATTGCGTATCTCGGTGGCAATCAACTCGTTCTCAAACGATGAGGAGAAGAAGCGCAGGCCTCGCCACTGGCCGCTGACGCGGTCGTAGGGCAGATAGTCGAACATATGGTCGAGCCTGTCACCACGCATTACGACGCTGTCTGTAACGAGAGTGCCATAGATGTCGGCACCAGCCTTGTCGTGGAAATATAATGTAGTGTTGCGCACAGTCAAGGTGGCGGTGCTGTCCACACGCAAGCCCTGTCGGATGACGATGGGTTGGCTGCTCTCTATAATGGAATCACGGGTGACGATGATGCTATCGCAAAGCAGGGCGTCCCAGGCGTAGGCACGGAGCACGACACGCTGCTGGATGCCGCTCTCCAGGAGGAACTGCAGCTCATCTTCCACCAACTGCGGCGTGGGCTGCTGGTTGCGAGGGGCAGTAAACTCGACAAAGACACGGAGGCTATCGCCGCTGCGCACTTCCAAATCGGTGACCACAGCGCCAAGGTCGTTGTCAAGATAGGAGCCGTCAACATTCACGCGAAAGCCCGTCTGATTGCCCTGACGCAGGCGCACACTCTGCAGATGCAGGCCGCGGCTGCCGCGGTTGTACACCCAGAAGTCGTAGGTGCGTGAACCGACGGTGCTGAATACGGTGTCCATCTTCACCGAGTCGGTGGAAAAAGCCAACGTGACCGTAGGCGAGACGGTGAACTTGTCGTCGTCAGAGCAGGCGAAAACAGCTGCCACCGCCATCAGTATCAGCATAAATCGTTTTATCATCACAATCTATAAACGCGCGACATTCCTATTTTATTGTTTGTTGCTCAACGGTTCTTGTCTATCAGTCCATGCGGCTGCGATAGTCCTCATAGCCATACTGGCGTAGCACCTCGCGGGTACCGTCGGCGTGCAGCATGACAATGGAGGGATGCGTGATGCCGTTGAACGTGTTGGTCTTCACGGTCGTGTAGTGTATCATATCCTCGAAGATGACCTCCTCGCCCAGCTGCAGCTCGTGGTCGAAGCTCCAAGAAGACATGAAATCGCCACTGAGACAGCTATTGCCGCCTAAACGATAGACATGAGGACTGTGAGGTGATGGATGAGAGATGTGCTCAGCCCCACTTTCCGTTTCGTCCACATGTTCGGCATTACGGACGTCTGGGAAGTAAGGCATCTCCAGGCAGTCGGGCATGTGGCAGGTAAAACTCACGTCGAGGATAGCGGTTCGAATGCCCTTGTCCTCCACAATGTCGACCACATGACTGACCAGCGGCCCCGTCTGCCAGGCGAAGGCGCTGCCAGGCTCAAGGATGATGCGCAGCCAGGGATAACGCTCATGAAGCCCCTTCATCAGGGCGATGAGCAGCTCTACGTCGTAGTCCTTGCGCGTCATCAGGTGTCCGCCACCCAGATTCAGCCATTTCAGCTGCGGAAACCAGCGGCTGAATTTCTCTTCGATATGTAGGAGCGTGCGCTGCAACACGTCGGCTCCGCTCTCACAATGACAATGACAGTGGAAACCTTCAATGTAGGCAGGCAGCGTGGCCGGCAGTTTTTCTGCCGACACACCAAAACGCGTACCTGGAGCACAGGGATTATAGAGCAACGTCTCCACCTCGCAATACTCAGGATTGACGCGCAGACCCAGACTCAGTTCAGGATTGACGGAGAGGACGCGCTGATGATAGCGCTCATACTGCGTGAGCGAGTTAAACGTCAGGTGACTGCTACAGCGGGCTATTGTGTCGATCTCGCCGTCGGTATAGGCAGGCGAATACGTGTGGGCAGGAGCGCCGAACTCATCAAAGGCCAAGCGCGCCTCGCTCAACGAACTGGCTGTCGTGCTATGGATATACTCCCTGAATACAGGAAAGGTCTTCCACAGGGCAAAGGCCTTGAAAGCCAGTATAATCTCCACGTCGGCGCGCCTGGCCACATCGGCAATCAGGGCGAGGTTGCGGCACAGCCTCTGCTCCTCAATCATATAGTAAGGTGCTGCCATCTACTCGCTGTTTGTCTTTTAGTAAACTCTTGGGCCGAAGATGTCGGTGCCGATGCGCACCATCGTGGAGCCGTGAGTGACGGCAATGGGGAAGTCGGCACTCATGCCCCAGGAACGCTCGCAGAAGGCATCGTCGGCGGCAAAGAACTGCTGCTTTACCTCCTCGAAGAGGTCGGCGGCCTGCTGAAACTCGGCGGCTATCTGCTGTTGGTCATCTACATTCGAGGCCATCATCATCAGGCCGCAGATGCACACGTGGCTCATCTGGCGCCACTCGCCGTCGCTGAGTAGCTGGCGCAGGGCGTCGGGGGTGAGGCCATACTTGGTGGCTTCCTCGGCAATGTACAGCTCGAGGAGCACCTTCACTACCCTACCCGCCTTGGCGGCTTGCTTCTCTATCTCGCGCAGGAGCTTGAGCGAGTCGACGGCCTCGATCATCGTGATGTAGGGCACGATGTACTTCACCTTGTTGGTCTGCAGATGGCCTATGAAGTGCCACTCGATGTCCTGCGGCAACTGCTCGTGCTTTTGGCGCAGCTCCTGCTCGTGGCTCTCGCCGAACACACGCTGGCCCTCCTCGTAGGCAGCCATGATGTATTCGGCCGGATGGTACTTGCTGATGGCCACCAGTCGGACGCTCTCGGGCAGGCTGCCAAGAACGCGATGAAGGTTTTCTTTAACGGGGAACATCAATTCTCAAATTCGGGCTTGGGATCTTCTTCCTTCTGCGAGTCGGCACTCACGCCTTTCTTGTATTCGAAAACGTCCATGAGGGTGGTCTCGGCTACGGCGGCAATGACATAGTCCATCATGCCGCCACCCATCACCTCGTCGATGTTTTTCACGGCCCCATTCAGCGTACCGGCCTGAACCAGGTAGTTGATGTTGGAGCGCTTTTCCTTCTCGGTCTTCTCGTCGATGGTGATAAACTGCACCTTGGCCTTGTACCAGCGGTCGGCTGTGGCCTCGTCGCTGAAGAAGATTTCCCGGTAGGTGGCACGCCTGATGTCGACGACCTCAAACATGCCGCTGATGTATGACGACACCTCTTCCATGATGCGCTTCTCGGCCTCGGTAAAGGAGAGGGCATCGACGACATAGGCCTCAGTCGTTTTCTTCTGCAGGCCGTCGTCCATCGTCTTATCGTATCTGATTTTGCATTCAAACCAGTTGTCTGTTCTGCTTCGCACTTTTTGTAAAGTTTAAAGGGGTTAAAATGTTTAGGGGTTCAAGAGGTTCAATAGTTCAGGGGATTACTCCTCCTGCGGCTGGGTCATCGTGCCACTACGCTTGACGTTTTGCTGCAGCTCAGTCTGTAGTTTGGAGATGATCTGCGAAGCCATATTGTTGGCGTCGTCAATGCCAAGGCCTGTCTGCTGGCTCAGCTCTCCGGCATAGTCGTAGAGCTCATCCATCACCTTCTCGCTATTTGCGATATAGTCATTCTCTGACGAGCCGTTCTGCCCAGCACCATAGATGGTGCCCAGACTCGTTCTGGCCTTCTGCTCAAAACGACGGCGGAAGATGGCATTGAGCTGCTCGTTGACCTTGATGGAATCGGAGAGCATCTTCACTTCCTCGTCGGTCATGGGCGCAATGGAATCCAAGAAAGGTGCATCTTCAATGTTATAATAGGTATTATAGGCATTGGTCTCGGCATAAGGATCATCTTCGCTTGGCCCAGGCAAAGAGGGATTGTATTCGGCATCCCGATAATGGTCATTCACCTTAATGCCATTATCGTCGATGAACTCCACGGTGCTGGGTTCGCGAATAATGCCGAAGAACACGGCTACAATCAATGCCACGACAGCGCAGGCACCCAGCATGAGCCAGAGTGAACGGCGCTTGTTGCGCTTGGCGCTGATGGCGCTACGCATCGCATGCACGGTGGAATAGCGCTGGTCAGGGTCTTCGGAGGTAGCTTTCTTCACCACGCCCTTGTACTCATATCCCAACTCGCTAAACTCCAGCAAGTGCTCGATGAAACGGCCCAAAGCATAGACGTCGCTACGCTCATCGGCCTTGCCTTCGTCAAGAACCTCGGGAGCCACGTCGTTCTCGAAGTCCTTGTAAAGCAGGCGCTGTTCCTTCATGTTAAGGAACGACGAGCCGTGACATAGCAGCATCGGCATGTATTCGCCTTTACGGAGAAAGATCATCTGCGGCGAGTAGCACAATTGGAAGATGCCGCGCTCGTGCAGCTGCTCGGTAATATCCATCAAGGCATCGAGGGTATTACTGACAAAGCCCCTCTTAGCCACGATGGAAGGCTGTGAGCTAAGCAGCTGGGAGAGCGTCAGATAGCTGCCTGCTTGCAGCTCAATCTCGTAGATGCCGCCACTATCCTCGTGTAGCTCGTATTGAAGCTGACGGGCGTCGTTGATGTCCTTTACCGCCTGCTGGTCCTTGTGTAACCCCTCGCCGAAGAAAAGGCTGTCGGTCAGATCAGGGCGCAGCTCGACCACATAGCGATATTTACGGTCTATCTGTTTGCGATAGAAAAAGCCCAAAGGCATGGACTCGCGGCGAGCAGCCATACTTTCCTGGGAATTTACCAATTCTTCGTAGTTCATACTTTCTTGAATGGAGACGTCTGCCCCTTTTCGAGAGCAGACGTCTGTCATAATTAATTATGTGTAGATTACTCAGCTACAAGGGTGAAGCGACGGAAAGCAGTAATCTTCAGTTCCTTGTCCTGCTTCTTCAGCCACTCAGCCACATTGGCCTTGTCGCCGTCGCCGAATTGGAACTCCTGATCAACCAGGCAGCTCTCCTTCTTGAACTTCTGAACGCGGCCCTTTGCAATGCCCTCAATCATAGGCATCTTCAGCTGGGCCTCGCCCTCAACCTTAGCCTCGGCGATGATCTTGCGAGCCTCGTCGGCCTGCTCCTTGGTGATCCAGCCCTTGGCGGTGTTGCTCTCGATGTGGTCCTCGCTGTCGACATGGGCGGGGTTGATGCCTGCCTTGTTCAGCTTCATGTCGACATACTTCTGAACCTGCTCAAGCTTCGACTTCTCAACGGCGGTCTTGTACTCCTCGTCGAGGATCTTCGGGTCGATGCTGTCGGCGTCGAGTGCGATGGGCTTCATGGCAGCCACCTGCATGGCCAGCTTGTGGCCCACCTCGGCGTTCTCCTTGTTCAGCTGCACCATTGTGCAGAGCATGTGCTTGCCCATGTGGTCGTAGACCTCAACGTTTTCACCCTCGAGAGTGAGGTAGCCGTCGAGCTCCATCTTCTCACCGGTGATGCCAGAACGCTGGGTAACAGCCTCCTGAGCCTTCTGTCCGTTGACTTCCAGTTCCTTCACCTCATCGAGGGTCTTGCACTTGGCAGCCAAAGCAGCGTCGAGGATGCTCTGGGTCAGGGCAATGAAGTCAGCACCATTGGCCACGAAGTCGGTCTCGCACTTCAGGGCAATCATGGCAGCAAAGCCATCCACCTTCTTCACAAGCACGCAACCATTGGAGGTCTCGCGGTCAGAACGCTTGGCAGCGATGGCCAGTCCGCGCTCGCGGAGCAGTTCCTTAGCACGGTCGAAGTCGCCCTCGGCCTCGGTGAGTGCCTTCTTCACGTCGGCCAGACCGGCACCGGTCATAGCGCGAAGCTTTTTGATATCGTCAATTGAAATAGCCATTGTTCTTTAAATTTTACAATTTTAAATTTTTCAATATTACTCAGCGGCGGGAGCCTCTTCCTCAGCAGCAGGAGCCTCAGAAACGGGAGCCTCAGCGGCGGGAGCAGCCTCTTCCTTGCGGGCGCGGCGAGCACCGGCAGCACGACGGGGCTTCACTTCCTCAGTCTCAGCGGCATCCTGAGCCTCAGCAGCCTTCTCATCAGCCTTCTCAGCCTTGCGCTCCTCGATACCCTCGGCGATAGCAGCGCAGCAAGCGTTGAGGATCACCTCCACGCTGTCCTTAGCGTCGTCGTTGGCGGGGATAACGAAGTCCACATTCGAGGGATCGCTGTTGGTATCAACGATACCGAACACAGGGATACCTAGACGGTTGGCCTCGCGCACAGCGTTGTTCTCCTTCATCACGTCAACGACGAAGAGAGCGCTGGGCAGACGGGTGAGGTCGACGATAGAGCCGAGGTTCTTCTCCAGCTTGGCGCGCTGGCGAGTCACCTGCAGGAGCTCACGCTTCGACAGGTTGCCGAAGGTGCCGTCGCTCATCAGCTTGTCGATGTTGGCCATCTTCTTCACAGCCTTGCGGATGGTGGGGAAGTTGGTGAGCATGCCACCGGGCCAACGCTCGATGACGTAAGGCATATTGATGCTGGTTGCCTTCTCGGCAATCACTTCCTTGGTCTGTTTCTTAGTACCTACGAAGAGGATTTTCTTGCCCTGGCGGGCGATGTTCTTCAGGGCCTCGGCAGCGTCGTCAATCTTCACGACGGTCTTGTGGAGGTCGATGATGTGGATGCCGTTGCGCTCGCAGTAGATGTAGGGAGCCATAGCGGGGCACCACTTGCGCTTCAGGTGGCCGAAGTGGCAGCCGGCCTGCAGCAGCTGGTCAAAATTTGTTCTTGCCATTGTTTGCTTTCTTTTAAATAATGTGTTTACTTTCTTTTTAATTCTTTCGCTTTAGAATCAGCCGGAGGGTAGTTGAGTGTTGAGTGTTTAAAGTTGAGTGTTTAGTGACTTTTCTCTTCTCATCATCAAATCCATCCGGTTTAGATACTAAACGTGTTCAGTATAATCTTATGAGGTAGAGTGTAAAGTCTCTTAACACTAAACACTCAACCCTTAACCGATTAACGCTTACTGAACTGGAAGCGACGACGTGCCTTGGGCTGACCGGGCTTCTTGCGCTCTACCTCGCGGCTGTCGCGTGTGAGGAATCCCTGGGTCTTCAGGTTCTTCTTGTCCTCGGCATTAGCCTTCACCAGTGCGCGAGCGATAGCCATACGCAGGGCCTGGCTCTGACCGGTGAAACCACCACCGTCGAGGTTAGCCTTGATGTCGTACTTCTCGGCGCACTCCAGCAGGTTCAGCGGCTGCTTCACCACATACTGCAGGATGGCTGAGGGGAAATACTCGGTTAAGTCTTTCTTGTTGATCGTAATCTTGCCGGTACCTTCCGACATGTAAACGCGAGCCACTGAGCTCTTGCGACGACCTATTGCGTTAATTACTTCCATCTCTTAACTTTGATCTTTTAACTTTCAACTTACTTATACTGGTTGATATCGATAGCCTTGGGCTTCTGGGCCTCGTGCTTGTGCTCTGTGCCATCATAGATGTACAGGTTGTTCAGCAGGCTACGGCCAAGGGGGCCTTTGGGCAGCATGCCCTTCACGGCGTGCTTCAGGATGCGCTCTACGCCGAAGGGCTTCTTGCGAAGCTCAGCGGGAGTATTGAAACGCTGTCCGCCGGGATAGCCAGTATAACGGGTGTAAACCTTATCGGTTTCCTTGTTGCCGGTGAACTTCACCTTGGCTGCGTTGATGATGATGACATTGTCGCCACAGTCGACGTGCGGAGTGAAGCTGGGCTTGTACTTACCGCGAATGAGTTTGGCGACCTTCGAAGCGAGGCGACCTACTACCTGATCGGTAGCGTCAATAACGACCCACTCCTTCTTGGCTGTCTCTTTGTTGATTGAGACGGTCTTGTAACTTAAAGTGTTCATTTCTTCAAAAAATACTAAAAAACAGTTCTTTTACTTTATAAAGTTTAATGTGTGAACGCCGATTCACAAACCACGCTGTCCGGCCAAAGACAGTCGCTATTTACACGACGCCCGCGGGGATTCTAAGACTCTCCCCAATAATCGGACTGCAAAGGTACTGCTTTTCCATCAATTATTGTATAACTACACGTTTGCCAACCCAAAATTTTATATTTATTTAACAAACCAGATTCTTGACAACCGCCCAGTCATGTCTGTTTTCATTCCGAGAACTCACATAGACAAAAAAAACAGGGGCTACTCTTCAGCCCCTGAATCTTCATTTCCTAATTCGTTGATGAACCGCCAGTCGGTGCGTTGGAAGTCCTCGGTAGACATCTGCCACTCAGGATCAGGCATGTACCACCATTTTGATTCAAAGTAGCGCTGCAGATTTCTGTCACTGAACACATAACCACGATTTGCATAGGGCAGGTTGCGGCAAATGCGCTTATGCAGTTTGCGCACCTCCTCGTCGTTGCGAGGTTCACGGCCATAGCAGGCCTTGAAGTCTACGTTCTCAGTGGGAAAGATGCTGCTGGCGCGGTCATAGAACGAGCCGATGTCAAAATTATCATTCTCCATAGCCACCAGATCGGCTGAGCGGATGCACATGTTCTCCTGCGGTCTAAAGTTAGCGACATGACATTCCACTGTGCCGTTGCGCAGGGTCACCTCGGTATAGTGCTGGTCATAGGCAGTACCCGTACGCACCTTTCCTCTACCCTCAGTTACCTTGAACGGCTTGCGCGAGAACACATCATCGTTGAGATAGAAATGCTTGGCGGTGTTGACGGCACGTATGCGCAGGGTGAAATCATCCACCTGATGATTGGCCCAACGTGTGCAAGGAGTGAGCCAGTAGGGAATCTCGAAACTGCGATAGACACCATTCGACATGATGAACGTATAGGTGTGATGCACCACCGACTTGCCCGGTTCAAAACGGGCATCGAAGTAATAGCCATAGGCTACGTTCGAAATGGTGTCACGACCGTTGGTGAGCGAGGTGCTCATCTCGTCAGAATCATCGGTAATATCCCACTTACGCATGTCCAATGGCGAGAAGTTGGAAGGTTGGTCGTCTGTAGAGCCGATAATGACCGCATTCTTATATCCCAGCTGATTGCCGTTCAACGTCACGGTAAAGTCCTTGATACTGGGATGGATGCCTCTGGGCGAGAAATCATCGCCAGTCATATAAGGCAGGTTGGCCTCAAAGCCCATCGTGACGGTGCGAGCATTTCCCTTGTTCAGCAGTTCATAGTACACATCAACATGGGCACAACCGTCATCGCCAATCTCGATAGTCAGCACCTCCTTCGTTATAGAGATATGGTTTTCCTGTACAGGCACCAAATTCGTGCCACTCACGTAGTAGACACCATCATTGGCTCTGCCTACACATGCCAGTGCTGCAAGAACCAGCGTCAGAAATACTTTATTCATAATAATGCCTTTTATTTAATGAATTATCCTATTTCAGCAGCTCCTCCAGCTCATCACGATGATGACCGGGCAGGACGATGTGGTGATTACCGATGGGATCGCTGAGGAAATAATGGGCCTGCATGCGGTCGGACAGCTGGATGACCTGCTGCGTGCGACACATGTTGGGCAGGGCGAGACTCATCACCAAGCGACCTTCGGCAATAAAGTGGCGCTTCAAATCGCCAGAGACCTTAAACACGGTGACAGGACCTTCCTTCATAAAGCCTCTGACGCCCGTGCCTACGCCCGACTCGAAGTGGGTGTCCAGCTCATAACGCTCCACCATATTGAGGGGAATGGTGCAATGAGCAAAGAGCAGCTCACCCGTCTCAGGGTTGATGGTGGCAGGATTGGCCAGGAAGCCGGATACGTCGAACAACGAGCGCACGATGGCCATTGAGAGCATAGCCGGCACATCGCCCTCGCAGCCTGCCACATAGCCGGCAGCGTTGAGGCGAGCCAAAGGCAGACAGCCCGTATCGTTCAGACGCTCGATGAGTTCGAAGCAGCGCAGCGTGAAGCCCTGCAGCTGGTAGGTCTCGATGATTTTCTGCAGACCGGCATAGATGCTCTTGTTGGTAGGCAGGTCGTCGAAGAGTTCTTCTATGGAGATGTCGATGAGGTCAATGCCCAGGCACTCTTTCACAATGGCGCGGTCGGCTTGGCTGGCGATGAGCCAATCGGAGGACTTGCCCACGATGCCATAACGGCTGCCGCTGAGTTTCTGCTTTGCCTCACCAGCCAACTCGAGCAGCTTCAGACGATAGTTCACATACTCCTCGTCGCCATGTACAATCTCGCCATTGATATTCTGCTGACGCAGGTAGGACAGGATTTCCATCGAGGCTGCCAGCGAGTTGCTCTTGCCAGAGGCGAGGAGATAGACAGGACGCGTGCTGCGCTGACGCAGTTCGGGCAGCATGTCCTTGAAAACTCCCTCAGTACCACCCGTACAGATATAGATGACATCAAGGGCATGGGTGCCATAGTCAGAGAAGTCGATGCCTTTCAGGTCGTATTCGACACGGAGGGTGCCAAGGAACTCCTTTGCAAGGTTTTCTACTCGTTTAGGATCGTGCAAATCAGATGCAAGCGTATAGATGGCAATCTTTTTCATGGTTGTTGGGAACGAGAAATAGTCTATGTTTGTCTATGTTGTCAATATTCTACGACAGGAAACCGAGCAATGCACCTGCTGCCACAGCCGAGCCGATGACGCCAGCTACGTTGGGGCCCATGGCATGCATGAGCAGGAAGTTGTGGCGGTCGTACTCGAGACCCATGTTGTGACTGATGCGGGCAGCCATAGGCACGGCGCTGACGCCGGCATTGCCGATAAGCGGATTAATCTTCTTGCCCTTCGGCAGGAAGAGGTTCATCAGCTTGACGAAGCACACACCCGATGCCGAGGCAATAGCGAAGGCAAAGGCGCCGATGGCGAAGATGAACACGGTGTTCAGCGTGAGGAACTCAGAGGCCTGCGTGGAGCAGCCCACGGTGAGACCCAGCAGCACCACGACGATGTCGTTGAGGGCGTTGCCTGCCGTCTTGGCCAGACGAGTGGTCTTGCCGCTCTCCTTCAGCAGGTTGCCAAAGAACAGCATACCCAGCAGGGGCAATGCCGAGGGCACGATGAAGGTGGTGATGAGCAGACCTATGATGGGGAAGAGGATACGCTCTGTCTGACTGACCTCGCGTCCAGGCTTCATCTTGATGACACGCTCCTTCTTCGTGGTGAGCAGGCGCATGATGGGCGGCTGGATCAGCGGCACGAGAGCCATGTAAGAGTAGGCACAGACAGCGATGGCTCCCATGAGGTTGGGACTCAGCTTCGAACTGAGGAAGATGGCCGTAGGACCGTCAGCACCACCGATGATGGCGATGCCTGCTGCCTGGTTGGGCTCGAAGCCAAAGGCCAGGGCTATCATGTAGGCGCCAAATATGCCAAACTGTGCTGCAGCACCGATGAGCATCAGCTTCGGATTAGCCAGCAGCGCTGAGAAATCCGTCATTGCACCAATGCCGAGGAAGATGAGCGGCGGATACCAGCCCTGCCGTACACCCTGATAGAAGATGTTGAGCACGGAGTTGTCCTCATACAGGCCTATCTCCAAGCCGGCATCGCCTCGGAAAGGAATGTTGCCGAGGATGATGCCCAGCCCGATGGGCACGAGGAGCAGCGGCTCGAAATCCTTCTTGATAGCAAGATAGATAAAGAGGGCTCCCACCACTATCATGATGATATTCCCTGCCGTAGCATTGGCAAAGCCAGTATAGGTAAGGAACTCGTTGAAGTTTTCAGCTATGAAGTCAAACATAATCTTCAATTTTCATGGTTCAATTAGCCGATAGTTATTAGCACGGCACCCTCCATAACGGTGTCGCCCTGCTTGACTAAGACGGATGTCACTTGTCCGGCATATTCCGACTCGATGTTGTTCTGCATCTTCATGGCCTCGAGCACCAAGACGGTGTCGCCCACGTTGACCTGCTGGCCAACCTGAACCTTCACGTCGATGACCGTGCCGGGCAGCGGAGCCTTCAGCGCATTGCCGGCTCCAGCGGGAGCAGCAGGCTGTGCGGCAGGCTGAGGAGCAGGCTTGGCGGCAGGTGCTGCGGCGGGAGCGGCAGCGGGAGCCACCACCGGCGACTGTACCCTTGCAGCAGCCAAGGCGGGATGCTTGGCGGCATTGATGGGTTTCTGCATCTCTATCTCGAAGGGAATGCCGTTGACATTGACCTTAGCAATCTTTCCTTCTACTTGGGCGATTTCTACCTCGTAGTCAACGCCATTAACTTTATATTGATATGCTTTCATTGTTTTGGGACTATTGGGACTTATGAGACTTATAAGACTAATAGGACTTATGGGATAATAAAATTAATGCAGCTCGGGTGTTGTGGGAATAGTAGGAGCATTGTGGTCGGAAGGACGGAACGGATCGTGCCAGTGGGTCATCTGACTGTACTCGTCATCCCAACCAGTATCCTTCGACTTGATGGTGATAACACCGCTTTCCACATCGTGGATATCGTCCTCGTACTGGCGCAGGGCCAAGCCGATGACGGCCATGTAGACCTCCATGTCGATTCCCTTCTTCTCAAGACCATCTTGCATGATATTACCCGTCTTTCGAGCCATCTCAACGGTCTTCTCCACCGTCTTGGTGATGGGCTTGATGGGCTGTGTGTTGGCCACCTTCTTCGCTGTGTCAATATGGCGCATCACAATACCGAAGACGGTAAAGAACAGCCACAGCAGCGCCAGGCAGAGGAATACGATGCCCATAGCCATGATAGCCATTGCAAAGCCATGCGGATCACGCTCCTTGAACTTGTCCACACCTGTCTGCTTCTTCTCTACAGCAGCATTCTCGATGCCAGGCGTCACCTGCTGCGGTTCCTTCACCACCCAGGTCTTGCCGTCAAGACGGGCATAAGAGCAGTCAGCCTTCAGGGCAGGAACGCTAACAGAGTCGATGAGTTCTACGCCGTTGCCATTGTAGAGTGCCACCCATACGGCACCTGAGTCAGGCACCTGCACATTGAGGTGCAGCTTGCCCTGGGCAGGGTTGCTGTTGCAGAAGAGCACCAAATGCTGGCGAGCTCCGAGACTGGTACGCTCCTCGCCGCTGGGAATCATACTCATCAGTTTGATGCGGTCAGGGGCGCTCAGGCTCTCGTCGAGAACCTTTCTGTTGGTGGTGATGAACATGCCACGCACGTTGTAGGTGGTGTAAGACGTGTTCTCCAGCTCTATCCAAGCCTCACGCTGACCAAACTCATCCACAATGCTTGAAGCGTTATCGGTGAGCACCTCGCTGATGACGATGTTCTTGGCTCCCTGGCCCATCATCGTCTGCGAGGCTGTCAGCAGCAACGCTACAATCAGTAGTTTGATGTGATTCATTATTGTTACGTTATTATATAATAAGATGTATACTATTGACAGAAGAAGAGCACAACAAGCTGTGCCGTCAGGATGCGCAGGAACATCGACAACGGATAAACCGTCGAGTAGCCCACGGCAGGGGCCTCCTTCGAGCAGATGCTGTTGCTATAGGCCAAAGCAGGAGGATCGGTATAGGCGCCAGAAACCATACCTGCAATGGTGAAGTAGTTGAATTTGAACTTCATGCGTGCGATGGGCCCCACAATCAGGATAGGTATGATTGTGATGAGAAAGCCTGCCAATACATAGAGCAGACCATCACCCTCCACCACCGTATTGTAGAATCCAGCGCCAGCCTTGATACCCACAGACGCAAGGAAGAGCACGAGGCCTATCTCACGCAGCATCATGTTAGCCGACGTAGTGGTATAGGTAACGAGTTTGATCTTATAGCCATAGCGTCCGATGAGGATAGCGATAATCAGCGGTCCGCCTGCGATACCCAGCTTCAGAGGCACAGGCATACCAGGAATGGCAATAGGCAGCGAGCCGAATACGATGCCGAGGATAATGCCCACGAAGATGGTGGCAATGTTGGGCGCGTCAAGACGCTTGATACTATTGCCCATCTTGTTGGCCACACGATCGACAGCGTCCTCAGGACCTACCACCATGATACGGTCGCCCACCTGCAAAGGCAGCGACGGCGAGGCAAACAGCTCCATTCCGTGACGAGTGACACGAGTGACATTCACACCATAGACGCTGCTGAAATGCATCTGTCCGAAAGACTTGCCGTTGATGCTGGGATTGGTCACAAGGATGCGCTTCGACACCAACGGCTGATCCTGCTGCTCAAAGTCGATGTCGAGCTTCGGGCCGATGAAAGCCATAATGGCCTCCTGGTCGGCTTCAGCACAGACGATGAGCATCTGGTCGCCCAGATGGAACACGGTGTTGCGATTAGGAATAGACAACTCGCCCTCATGCACAAGACGGGAAACCACGAAGTCACGGTTCAGGAAGTCGTGCACCTGGAGCAGCGTCTTGCCCTCGAGGTATTTGTTCGTCACCTCAAGGTGCATCTTGTAGGGCTTCTGCGTAGCTTTCGCACCCTCCATCGCCGTCAGCTGTTCCTCTTCCTTCTCCAACTTTATCTTGCAGATGGTACGAATGAGGATGATGGCGCCGATGATGCCCAGCACGCCTAAGGGATAGGCGCAAGCATAGGCAGAAGCAATCTGCGGAGCGTTGTCGCCATAGACAGAGCCTAATGCCTCATTGGCAGCACCAAGACCAGGCGTATTGGTCACAGCTCCGTAGAGCGTACCCACCATCATGGGCAGCGAAGCGCTATCTTTGGTGTCGAAGAAAACGAAGTAGCAGCCGAACATCACCAGGATGTTCAACACAATCATCGTGGCAGCCAAACCGTTGAGCTTGACGCCAGCCGTTCCAAAACTCTCAAAGAAGCCTGGACCCACCTGCAAGCCTATCATAAAGACAAAGAGGATAAGCCCAAAGTCCTGTACGAAGGTTAGGATGTCGACAGGTGCCGTAAAGCCGATATGTCCGGCTACGATACCTGCGAAGAGCACGAAGGTGACGCCCAGCGACACGCCGCCTACCTTGATCTTGCCCAGGTAGACGCCAATAGCGATGACGACGGCATATAGCAGGGCTATGTGCGCCACCGACTCATTATTCGTGAAGAGTTGAACGAGCCACTCCATAGATTATTTGTTAAGAGCTGCGATACTCTGTTTCAATGCTGCGATCTTCTCCTCGGCGTCGCTCTGCTTCTTGCGCTCCATAGCCACGACGGCCTCAGGAGCATTCTGCACAAAGCGCTCGTTGGATAGCTTTTTCATTACACCAGCGAGGAAGCCTTCAAGATGCTGCAGCTGGGCCTCCATTTTCTCAATCTCAGCCTTGACATCGATGAGACTGCCCAGAGGAACGGCGAACTCGTCGGTATCCACCATGAAGGTGCTGGCCATCGAGTCCTTTGTGTCCACCACGCTGATAGTCTTAACATTGGCCATCTTCTGGATGATGTCATTGTATGTCTCGTAGCGGTTCTGGCCGACACATTGCAATTCCATCTGCTCTTTGGGAGCGATATTCTTCTGACTGCGGACGGTGCGAACGCCAGAAACAACCTGCTTCACCTGCTCGATGTCGGCGATAAGACGCTTTTCCTCAGCAGACAAAGCACTGAGTACCAATTCGTCGCGCATGATGCTCTCACCCGGCTTGCGGTCGTAGAGAGCCTGCCACAATTCCTCAGTAATGAAAGGCATGAAAGGATGCAGCATCTTCAGCAAGGTCTCGAAGAAACGCAGCGTGGCGTCGTAGGTCTCGCTATCGATGGGCTGCTGCTTGCCATCAACATAGGCTGGCTTCACCATCTCCAGATACCACTGAGAGAACTCGTCCCAGAAGAGCTTATAAACTGTCATCAGGGCGTCGTTGATACGATACTTCGAGAAGTGATCCTTCAGCTCCTCGTTAGCCTCTTTCAGCTTGGCCTCCATCCAGGCGACGGCAGCCTTGTTGGCAGGAGAACTGCCAACCGCACTATCAGCCACCTGCCAGCCCTTCACCAGGCGGAAGGCATTCCAAATCTTGTTATTGAAGTTGCGGCCCTGCTCACAAAGTGCCTCATCGAAGAGGATGTCGTTACCTGCAGGAGCAGAGAGCATCATACCCATGCGCACGCCGTCGGCACCGTATTTGTCGATGAGTTCCAGCGGATCAGGGCTGTTGCCCAGGCTCTTCGACATCTTGCGTCCCAGCTTGTCGCGAACGATACCCGTGAAGTAGACGTTCTTGAAGGGGAACTTACCCATATACTCCTCACCAGCCATAATCATGCGGGCCACCCAGAAGAAGATGATATCAGGAGCAGTCACGAGATCGCTGGTGGGATAGTAATAGTTGATTTCCTCATTGCCAGGATTGCGGATGCCATCGAAGAGCGAGACAGGCCAGAGCCAGCTGGAGAACCATGTATCAAGAGCATCCTCGTCCTGACGCAAGTCACTCAGCTGCAAGTTGGCGTTGCCGCTTTCCTTGCGGGCCAGCTCAAGGGCTTCCTCAGCAGTCTCGGCCACAACGAATTTCTCCTCGTCGTAGTAATATGCAGGGATTCTGTGACCCCACCACAGCTGGCGGCTGATGCACCAGTCCTGAATGTTCTCCAACCAATTCTTGTAGGTGTTGACGTACTTCTGAGGATAGAAATGCATCTCGCCCTCCATCACAGGCTTCAGGGCTATCTCTGCGAAATGGCCCATCTTGAGGAACCACTGCAGCGAGAGACGCGGCTCGATGGCCGTGTCAGGATTGCGCTCTGAGTAACCCACCTTGTTCGTGTAGTCCTCAATCTTCTCCATCAAACCGGCTGCCTGCAGATCCTTCACAATCTGCTTGCGGCAGTCCATACGATCCATACCCACATAAATGGGTGACTGCTCAGAGATAGTGCCGTCAGGATTGAAGATGTCAATGGTCTCAAGGTTGTGGGTCTTGCCCAGCATGTAGTCGTTGGTGTCGTGAGCAGGCGTCACCTTCAGACAGCCCGTACCAAACTCGATGTCTACGTAGCGGTCCTCGATGACAGGAATCACACGATTCACCAGAGGAACGATGACCTTACGGCCTTTCAGCCACTGGTTCTTCGGATCCTTGGGGTTAATACACATGGCGGTATCGCCCATGATGGTCTCAGGACGCGTGGTGGCCACCACAGCATAGTAACCCTTCTCATCCTTGTGAATGATATTGCCCTCTGTGCCGTCTGTTGCGATGGCATCGCGACAAACAGAACCGTCGGCATTGGCCACGTAATATTTCAGGTGGAACAGATGGCTCTTCTCCTCCTTGTAGACCACCTCCTCAGTAGAAAGGGCTGTGAGGGCTTTCGGATCCCAGTTCACCATGCGCAGGCCGCGATAGATGTAGCCCTTGCGATAGAGGTCGACGAAAACTTTAATCACGCTTTCACTACGCACTTCATCCATCGTGAAGGCAGTACGGTCCCAGTCGCACGAGGCACCCAGACGGCGCAGCTGCTTCAGAATGATGCCACCATGCTCGTGCGTCCAGTCCCAAGCGTGTTCCAAGAACTGGTCACGCGTCAGTTCACGCTTCTTGATGCCCTCGGCGGCAAGTTTCTTAACCACCTTGGCCTCAGTAGCGATAGAGGCATGATCGGTGCCAGGCACCCAGCAGGCGTTCTTGCCCTCCATACGAGCACGACGCACCAGGATGTCCTGAATCGTGTTGTTGAGCATATGCCCCATGTGAAGCACACCCGTCACGTTGGGTGGCGGAATAACAATTGTATAGGGTTCCCTACTGTCAGGCTTGCTTGCAAAAAGTTTGTTGTCAAGCCAATACTGATACCACTTACCCTCGACTTCGCGAGGGTCGTATTTGCTACCAATTTCCATAAATAAAAAAAGCTTTCTCTATTTGGGGTGCAAAGTTACGAAAAAAAGTGAAAAGCAAAAAGTGAAAAGTGAAGAATTTACTGCCACTTTTGATTTTTTTACTTTTCAAGTGTAATAAGGGCTCTCAGGCGTTGGATTTCATCCATTCAGCGCACATTTCTGCACAGCGTTCTCCGTCGACGCCAGCAGAGACAATGCCACCAGCATAGCCGGCACCCTCGCCGCAAGGGAAAAGGCCCTGCAGACGGACGTGCTGCAATGTGTCGTTGTCGCGAATGATACGTACTGGAGAAGACGTGCGTGTCTCCACAGCAATCATCACAGCCTCGTTGGTCAGGAAACCGTGTGCCTGACGGCCAAACACCTTGAATCCCTGCTGCAGTCTCGAAGAGATGGGCTTGGGCAGCCAGAAGTGCAAGGGCGAAGAGACGAGACCTGGTGCGTATGAAGAGCGAGGCAGATCATAGCTCAGCTTACCGTTTACGAAATCGGCCATACGCTGTGCAGGTGCCGTCTGCTTCATATTGGCCTGCTGCCAACACATCCGTTCCAGCTTTTCCTGATAGCGCAGCACTCGCAGCACGTCGTCGCCCTCGACATCTTCAGGACGCAACTCAACCACCATGCCTGAGTTGCTCCATTGCGTGCCACGACTGGCAGGACTCATGCCGTTCACCACCACCTGCTCAGGCCCTGTAGCAGCAGGAATGACAAAGCCGCCAGGACACATGCAGAAAGAATAGACGCCACGCCCGTCAACCTGCGTCACAAAACTGTACTCGGCAGCAGGTAGCCACTGACCCCTACCCTCCTTCCTGTGATACTGTATCTGATCGATGAGCTTCGAGGGATGTTCCAATCGCACGCCTACTGCAATGC
>Ga0310696_10002897_pt1 | contig 22044 bp, 19 predicted proteins | sample AusTroGonzalo_MG_4_FD_203885 | JGI IMG/M metagenome (GOLD analysis project Ga0310696, IMG submission 203885) | Bovine rumen microbial communities from tropical cattle in Woodstock, Queensland, Australia - Gonzalo_02 (v2) (version 2) | ecosystem: Host-associated > Mammals > Digestive system >...
CGCATCCGGACTTTCCGTTTTTAGGGTGTGATTATATCTGTTTTTTATCGATATCGCACCACTTCGTTTTGGTATTTGAATTGATATAACGCTTTTTCCATAGTCATCTTCGCGTTTGGGGGTGGCGGATGGTTTTATATGCCATTCACTTTCTGGTAATTTATCATCACCCCATGCCTCTTTCCTTACGGCGTTTATAATATAATTTCCATCAAATCTTTGCGGACCATCGGTGCCAGAATTCCAACTTGTATATATTGTACATATAAGTTCGTTCATATTAGAACGAGAGTTGCCACCGGTCATATTTTCACTTACGGCGCGTTGGTCACGAAAATATCCGGCAATTGAATTTTGGTCACGAATCATAAAATCCCTGGTTTTATCTTTGTTGTCAGGGTCATTAACATACCACGCTTTATAGCCAGCGGCATCTAATAATTCCAAGGGGTCCATTTTTTCGGATATTTTTACTTCCGGATATTCTTGGGACTTGTCCAGCATTTCTTTGATGATGAGAATAAGATTGAGGGCATCTTTTGGGTCTTTGCCAGCATATTGCAACAGGTGTACCAAATTCGGGGTTTCCAACAAATTTACACGCAAATAACCTTCGGGGACCGCTTCTTGGTCACCGCGCATCACCTTTGCAAATCTTTCGCCGTTGTGTTTTTTAATTTCTTTAAAAACTTCTTCAACGTTTACCGCCATTTCGTTCCCTTTTTATCAGTAAAATTTTATCATAAAATAGGGTGATAATCAAATAATTGGGGGCGGGTTTTATTTGTTGAAATAATGCCGTGGTATTCGCTATAATCCACCCGTGGTAAAGGGGTATAGCATGACACAGATATTAGCCGAAACATATTTAGATTATTCTGATATTTTAATAAGACCGAAAATAGGTATAAACCTTAATTCGCGCAAGGATGTAAATTTGCAACGTCTTTTTAAATTCAAACACGGACAAACGCGAACGGGACTTGGGGTATTTAACGCAAATATGGCGACCGTTGGTAATTTTGCAGTGGCGGCAAAACTTTTGGAACGTGGAATGTTCGCAACAATCCATAAACATTATAGTGTTGATGAAATAGGTTCTTTTTTTGAATCATGCCGCACAAAGAATATTCCGCTTGATAATTTGTTCGTGACCATAGGGTTAAAAAATGCGGATTCAGAAATACAAAAACTGAAAGATTTGGAATCAAAATATAATTGGGTTTCACCACGCAATATTTGTATAGAAGCACCGAATTTTTATATTCAAAAAGCGTTGGATGTTTTGGCAAATGTTCGTGCTAACTTTCCAGATGCTGTGATTATGGCGGGTAATATCGCAAGTGGTGATATTTGCCAAAAATTATTGGACTATGCCGATATTATCAAATGTGGCATAGGCAGTGGGTCTGCGTGTTTAACAAGAAAACAAACGGGATGTGGAACGCCAATGGTATCGCTGATATTGGAATGTGCGGATATAGCGCATTCCGTGAACGGGCATATTTGCGCAGATGGTGGAATTGTTAACGCGGGTGATATTTGTAAAGCATTGTGCTTGAATGCCGATTTTGTAATGGTTGGTGGAATGTTTGCGGGAACCGACGAGGCCGAAGGTGATATCATAGAAAAGCACTATGAAACCGCGGAAATTGTTGACGGCAAGCACGTGGTTCAAACAAAGCATTTCAAGGCGTATTATGGTATGTCTTCGGAATATGCTAACAATAAATTTGCCGGCGGAATGAGTGATTATAAAACATCCGAGGGTCGCGAATTATTGATACCTTATACCGGCGCATTGGATAAAACTTTACAGGATATAAATGGTGGAATCGCATCATGTTGCACTTATATTGGCGCAACTTCGGTAAAGCATTTATCAAAGTGTGCGACAATAATTCGTGTACATAATCAATTAAACAGTGTGTTTGAAAAATATTCTGTTTAAAAAAACACCCGTTCGGGTGTTTTTTATGGATAATAGAAACGATTTTATCGTGTATGACATACAACTTTGTCGTTTATCATTTCGATTAACATTTCCTTGTGCTGTTGCTTGTCAGCCAATACAGTATGATTTTTTGTGATTTCATACGCGATTGGAACTTCCACTTCTTGTTGGAAAGTGTTTTTGATTATACGTGCACCAAGTTCCGGACGGTAACCCTTTTTAATCACATACGCTTGCACGGCTGGTGAAACAGAGATACTGATGTTGTAATCTTGTTTCAATGTCGCATTCAATTCATAGCACAACGAGTCCATGATTTTTTGTAATGCCGTTGTGCTTAGTGGTTCAAATGTTACAACTTGATTTATACGTCCCAAGAATTCCGGTAAGAACGATTTTGATAATATGTTTTGGGAAACGGATAATTTATCCGATGCTTTACCAAACCCCAAACTTTGTTCGTATTGAACACCGGCATTTGTTGCCATAATAATAATTGTGTTGTTAAAGTTTAACTTCATGCCTTGGTTATCTACGAAAGTTCCTTTGTCCAAGATTTGAAGTAATAAACGTTGAACATTTTTGTTCGCTTTTTCAAATTCATCAAACAATAACACGGAATACGGATTAGTCGCTATGATATTGGTTAATTGTCCACCTGATTCATAACCAGTATAACCGGGGGCAGCACCAGTTAATTTTTGGACATCCATATCATTTTGATATTCGTTCATGTTAAGTACCGCAAAATTACGTCCCAACAATGTTGCGATTTCTTCAGCGGTTTTGGTTTTACCAACACCACTTGGGCCACAGAACAAGAAACTTGCTTGTGGGGATGTGGTTCGGTTTGTGTGCATAATATACGAATGGGTCAATGTCGCGGAAACTTGTGCTATCGCGGCTTCCTGACCAAAAACTTTCTTGTTAAGTTTATCTTGGATTGTTGCTATTTGTACGGATTCGGACGTTGTTAACAATTCCAAAGGAATATTGAAATTATCTACCAATGCTTTATTCACAAAATCTGTATTGCATGTTTTTACTTTTTCGTCATCACTTGCTAATACGCAAACATAGTTTAACAAATCAATTGCTTTATCTGGGAAATTTCTGTTGTGAATGTATAAATTCGCTTTTTGGATGATGTCTGCTAATACTTCATCAGGAATAGTTATTGAATATGTATTTTCATATTTTGGTTTCAAATTTTTCAATATATCCAACGTCATTTCCAAAGTTGGTTCAGAAATTGTCACTTGGTTAAATCTGCGCAAAAAGGCACCGTCACGAATTGATAAAAATTCTTTGTCGGTTGTGGCGCCAATTACACGAATTTTCCCACTTGTTAAATATGGTTTCATGATATCAGCAATATTTTCTTCGGAACCGCGACGTGAAAATAAAGTATGTATTTCGTCCAAGAATAAAATACAATCGTTTTCACTTATGGTTTGCATAAGGTTCGTAAGTTTTGATTCAAGTTCGCCACGAAGTGTCGTATTGGAAAGCAATTCACCAAAGTTTATAGATATAATTTTTGTATTGCGCAACAATGGGTGTGACGAACCGTTCACGATATTATATGCCAATCCATCCACCAAAACCGATTTACCAATTCCGTTTTTGCCGACCAGTATAACGTTGCTGCGATTTTGTTTTAATAGGAAGTTTTCAATTAATTTGATTTCTTGGTCGCGATTGAATACCGGTGGTTCGGTCATATTTAACGCTTTTTCTGTCAAATCGGTACCAAAGCCCAAAGGTGTTTTTTTTGTGCTTTTTGAAGATGGAAGTTTCCAAGCGAATTCTTTTTTTGATTTTTCAAATTCCTTTGGGAATAGTTTTTCAATTGTAATATAGTTTGTTTCAAAAACATTTTTACAATATTTTAATACATCGGTGGAAAAACCGTCTGAATCGCGACTGCGTTGTTGAAGACAAGCGAGCAATCGTTGAACATCACTTTCGGGGCGTAACATTTTATCATAATCAAGACCATGTTTTTCGTCTTCGAGGAACATCATATGGTCGTGTACGCACGGATCATAGTTTTTTTTCTTGAACAAATCCAAAGCATTTTTCATCTCTTGTTGCGTTCTCTTTGCTTTTGTATCGCTGACTTCCAATGTTTTTGCAATGTGTGCAGCAACAGCAGGACTGAAAGCGACAAGGACACATGCAATATCAAATGGTGTAAGAAATGTTACACAATTGGCAAAATAATCATCTATGTATTCTTTTAACTCAAAGTTGGTTAAATTCTTTGGTTGTTCGTTGTTATTGTTGTTATCCATATGGCAGCCCCCTTTGTGTTTCTTCAAATATAAAAATAATACAAAAATAAATAATGTCAAGAAAATAAGTGCACAAAAACAAAAAAAGTGTAAAAATAATTGACGGGGTATAATGTTTATGTTATTGGTTATATAACAAAAGAACAAGGGGGTACAGATGTCCACGGTAAAACAAAGTACGGCTGAATATATCGAATTTATTGGCAAAGAAGTAATTGGTGAATTTGGCGGTTCTTATCAAAACTATGAAACGCTTGGAAAAACTTGGCGTCAAAACTTAGATTATTCGAAAAAAGTAGAAAACTTCCTTATGGAACGGACGAAACTTTTTGTGTGTTTGATGGAAGAACGCGACAGGGTTGATTTCAATTTGATGTATAAACTTTCTTATAGCATAGGGGATTACCTATCAAAATATCTTGTGAAAGAAAAGAAACCCGAAATTACCCGTAAAAAAGTCACCGAAAAAGTCGTTGGACAATTATTCTTTGAATCGGACCGATTGGTTGCAAAATTTAGAAACACGTATAAAAAACCTTTGGATACATCTAATGCGGGTTATGTCGCATCAAATCCTGGGGTCTTTGCGATGTATAATTTCTTGCAAAATGGGAAGGGGGAACATTAAAAAGTTTTTGCTTTTTTATGGCTTTTTATGGTAAAATCTCCTTTGGAAGAAAAGGAGATTTTTTATGCCACTAAACACCCTGGTTGAAAAAAAAGTGCCCACCCTGAACCAATTGGTAAACGCAATTGCTGACTTCAATCGTGGTAAAATTACCGAAAATGAATTAAAGAAAATTGGTTATGATGCTCAAAAAGCATCGGGGAAAACCGCGACATTGTTACAAAAAATTATGGGTGTTATCGCATATACCCAAGCAGGTGAGGTTGAGGGTAAGGAAGCAAGATGGCTTGTGCTTAATGTCACTATGATACTTGAAAACCATAAAAATCAGGAACTTCCTGATGAAATAGCTGCCGCGGTTGTTGGTGTGTTGGATATGTGTTATATGACGGCATGGCGTGATTTATGTAAAAAGTATGATGCAAAAGTTTTTTCGCTTTCTGATGAAGATAAGGAAATTTTTGCTACATTTGAAGAAACGCTTAATCAGGACGATCGTGATTGGGTAAAGGAACTTCCGGAAGTAAAAGAAACGGTGGAATATTACAATACCGTAAAATGGTATATGTTTGAAAAGCAGGAACTTGACGGGGTAAGGACGGATGTCTTGGAACTTATGGAAAAACTATGTCCGGAATATGTTGATACCTTTGCGAAAAAATACGATTATTTGGGTTATGACATTGTCAACGAAATGGCATATCGAAAAAAAATTGATTTGGATATCCAAGAAAAGGAAAATGGCATTCAAAAAAGACAAAAGATGCTGGATGATTTCGTCGACAAAGGTTATATTTTGAGCACACAGATGGCAAATCTTTGGAACGCTTTTTCCAATAAAAAATCATCGATTGAAAAAAAACCGAATGATGTTCAATCGTATCGTGATTTCGTAAATGGGGTACGTGTGGCAATTAAACAATTTGATAACGAGCCGACATTTGTTCGTGCAAAAAATCTGGTTGAAAATATAACAAATTTGCAACAGGTGTTACAGAAAAACATTAAAACAAGTTACCGCATAGAAAGAACGAATGATTACGTTCGTTGGGATGGTTGGGTAACCCCACGTCCGGAACACGGACCAAAGGACAAACATGGTGGCGTAGGCGCGACACTTTATTTTGACGGAACGGAAAATGGGTATGAATATATTCCGGTGCCGGAAATCGAATTAAGTTATTACAATCGTTTGAATAATATGTTGTATAGTTTTATTTCGAAACTGGTTGATAATGGTTATGTTCCAAAGGAAGTAAAAGGTGCATTGTGGGAAAACGGAAATGTGCCAAACAAGGAAGATTTAATCAAGAATTTGCAGGAAGTCACCAGTGAAATAGATAAACTGCTTGCCGAAAATGACAAGTTTTTAAAAAGACAGAGTTTGCCGGAAAAATTGAAGGGGGCTTTGGATAAAGAACCACCAATGTTATACGGAAGAAGATAAGAAAATCGCCCGATTGGGCGATTTTTTATCGAAAAAAAACTTGCTTTTTCACAAAAACTTGGCAGAATAAAGGCCGAGAGAGATTTCCAATGGTGAATCTTTCTTTGGATGCGCCTTGGCCAAGCAAAAAGGTTAGAAATGGCGGATAAAAAAATATTTCCTAGAGTTAAATCAAAAGATACAAGAAATAGAATCAAGGTGGATGACATCCAGATTTCGCCCGAAATCCACAAGGAATTTTTTGTTCGATTTGGTAATAACAATTCTCGTGGGGCATGGTATTTGTTATTGCTTGTTTTTTGCCTTGTGAATGCTAATCTTATGTATAATGCAATGGATTTACTTAGAATTACGGATGGCAAAAAAACTGAATACGAAGCTTTTAAAGAAGTTTATACTGATCCATCAGCTATTTTCTTGTTGGCGACATTCGTGCTTATGGGGTGCATTATTATCGGTGTAAGACGCGTAAAGCACGATGCGGTTGATATTATGTTGGCCTTGAAAGAAGCAGGTGTTGATTATAATCTTGATTCTCGCAAGGTTAAACGTGCGGTGGCTATTGCGCCCATGGTTATATCCAATATGGCCGCAGTGGACCGTGAGTTTTTTGAAAAACTTATGATGGGTGATATAAATATAAAGAACGATAATACCATGCGAGATATGGCGGTATCCATTATCGAAGGGCATTTGCAAACACACCCCCAAGATGCAAAGCGTGTTTTGGATGTGTTCAAGGAAGAAACAATACCGGGGGATTTGTTAGTCCGTCTTAAACAGGCGACACAATCCCATGGAAAATAAATTGAATCCCGCATATATTTGCGGGTTTTATTTTATAAAAAAGGACGTGGCATGAATAAAATAAACCAAGAAGTAAAAAAACAAATAACCGACAAGATAAAAGCGGAACGTTCCAATATTTGTAATCAATTGGGGTGTGAACGCAAACCGTTAAGGAATGCAAATCCCATGGCTAAATTTGCATGGTATATGTTTTTGGAAAATGCGGTTATTTGGGGAATGATGTCTTGGGCATGGTTGTTTTTGTATCCGGTAAATGATACCGATGATATTCCGACTTATTCACAGTATATGCAGGATGTATATAATCCGTTTGCGGGTGATGAACGGCACGAACTTTGTGTTAATGATGACGGTGTGCGTCGTGAAAGGGTGACAAAAAACGAGCAACCCGGTAAATTTGCCCCGAACCCACTTTGGGGGGTAAATATTGGGTTTGTATTGTTGAGCGCATTTTTTTCCGGATTGGCCGTGGGGTGTTCGGATAATGACCGTGATTTGATAACGAAACGTATGATAACAAACGCCAAAAACATAAAAAAACACAAAATGGTTGATACAATGCTGTTGGCCAAATATTTTGGGGATAAATATAATCTTGATACCAAGGAAACCGAAAAATTAGTTGAAAAATTTCCCGAAGTTATCAAAGCAATGTCAAAACAAGATGAAAAATATTTTGAAATGTTGGTAAATGGTGATATCAAAATCAATGATGAAAAAACGTATAATGATATGGCATGGGCAATAATAAAGGGATATTTGCCGGGCAAAAGTGTAGATAAAGCAAAATTAATTGCGGACAAACTTGGTCCAAAATTTGGGTTGCCAGAAATCGCCACACAAATGTACAAAGAATATACGAAATAATAATATTACTATTCTTGGTATTCATAAAAGGTTAGGTAGATCATCTGTGATTATTTCGGGGCATTTACAATCACATTTTGGAAATGCCAAACGCGGTATGTCGATATTTGATGAAAAAACAATTTTATCAGATTTGTTGATAAAGATGAAAGATGTGACCGAAAATAAAAACGCCCAAATGGGCGTTTTTATAATAGACATTTATTTACCTTGTGTGTTTTCTTTGTTTATTATCTCATTTAACTTTTGTTTCAACACAAAATTACTGTTTTGAACATACTTATGTATTTCATCAAATTTTTCAGCGGGTATTTTATACAAATCGCGTTGAGTTGTCATGCTATCAAGTTCTTTTTGCTTATTTTGAAGTTGTTCTTTCAACTTGTTAATTTCGTCCTGTAATTTGGTTTTGTCGTCGGTCAAGTCTTGATTCCTTTGTTTTAAGTCAGAAATTTCTGTTTGTGCCTTATTATAATCGTCGTTAAGTTTTTCATTTTTTGCTTGTTCGGTTTTAAGGTCTTCTTCTGCCTTGGCTTTGTCATTTTTCAAAGCGCTGTTTTCTTCACCAATTTGTTTTTGGAAATCGTCAAGATGGGTTGGAATTTGTTCCTCTTGAATACGTGCAAAATCATATTTTTCACCGAATTCGGCAAGTAAATCTCGAAATTCTTTAAGTTCTGGCTTGCCATAGAATAATTGCTCTGCTCGGGTTTCTAAAATGAATCTCTGAACGTTATCTGCTTGATCATAAAGTAATTTTAAATTGTCAATATTGGGATATTCTTTTTTGCTTTCGTCCCTAATCAATTTATCGAAATGTTCATTTGATGCACGCCATATATTCAAAAGTTCGTCTTTGTTTTCGGTAATCCGTGCTAGCTCAATAAAATCTTGTTTTTGTGCATACGGATTTTTAACTTTTTGGATTAAAATGGCTTTATTAACATTATTCCCACCATAAAAAGATGATATTTCTATCGTGTCTAAAACATCATATTCCAATTTCTTGTCTTCAAATGGTTTATTGTTAAGTATATTTAATAATCCGAATACGTGCGTTTTGTCAGTCCAAACGTCGCTACTGAAAGAATTAAAAAGTAATGCTGACATATTCAAAAATGCTTCGCCGTCATAACTGTTATCTTCTTTTGCACGGGTTATTTCTTTTAAAATAGCTTCAGATGTGTCTTTGCCAGATTCTTTGTTGTAGAAGGAATGGTGCGAAGGATCTTTTAGCTTACCAGTAGCATATTCATCAAAATTATGCATACAATTCCGATTAAAACCAGCTGTTTTAATCATAGGAATTACCATTTTCGCCAATTCTTCCAAAGTTGGGTATTTTTGTGATGGCTTGCTAAACATTTCGTCAAATTCAGACATAAAGTTCCCCCTTTTTTGTTCTTATGTGACATATTATACCATAAAAAATGATTAAAAACAAATCGTTATAAATAAAATCAACTGGGAAGTCCCCTATGTTTTCAACAGGGGGATGTATAGCAATAATATAATTTGCTTTTAATTTTTTATGGTGCTATTCTTGGTATTCATAAAAGGTTAGGTATGTCATCTAAAGCGAAAAAAACATTAAAAAAACTTATTGGGTATTCCGGAATACTGTTCTTTTTTCTGGCGGTTGGTATGCTTTGGTGGCAACTTCGCAAGTATTCACTTGGCGATATTGCGAATGCGTTGTTGAATATCCCAATGAAAAATCTTGTTGCGGCGTCCGTTGCATGTTTATTGGGGTATGTTGCGCTGGCGCTTTATGATTGCCTTGCGTTGAATTATGTTGGTGCAGGTGGTCGTGTCACATGGTGGAAATGGATGCTTGCCGGTATGTTGGGCTTTGCAATAAGTAATAACGCTGGTCATGCGGTGGTCAGTGGCGGTGCAATTCGTTACCGTTTATACACGCGTTGGCGTATTCAGGGTGGGGATATTGTAAAAATTATCACCATAAACGGTTTTACGTACTTTTTGGGGTGTGCGGCGATTGCTGTTGTTGGGTATTTTTTGATACCAACCGATATTTTCAATCAATCGCTTGGTGCAAGTTTGGGGTTAAACACATTGTTTATATGTTGTTTGGCGGCATTACTTGCATATTTTGCAATAACAATATTTTTCCGTCACAAAAGTGTCAAAATTGGTCAATTAAAGTTTGATGTCCCAAGTACCAAGATGGCGTTTTTACAAACATTACTTGGTATCAGCGACAGTGTTTTGGCTGGATTGGTTTTATATTTTTGTTTAATTCCATTTGTTCCAATTCCGTTTGGGACATTTATTGGGCTTTTTGTCATAGCGCAAACGACCGGTGTATTCAGTCAGGTGCCGGGCGGTATCGGTGTCTTTGAAAGTGTGTTTTTGTTGGCTATTCCCGAAGGTGCGGATAAAGCCGCTGTTTTTGGCGCATTGTTGGCATACAGAATTATTTATTATGTTTTGCCATTGATTGGGGTTGGTGGCTTGTTCTTTGTTTACGAACGTTGGTTGCGCGCACGCATGAAACGTTGGTTAGAAGAAGCAAAGCAAAAGATACCGCATTTTAATGTTGGTAAAAATAAAACCCAAAAATAAATACCTTGCTATATTGTAATTTGTCATGTTATACTGACCATTGGTGTATTAAAATGGGGTTATAACGAAGTGTTCGTATTATCACTATTTTCTTTAATTCGCATGGTACTGTTTGGGTTCGTTGTGCTATCCCTTGGCATGGGCTTGGACGCCCCACGGGGACGAATTATTGCCTATAAATACGCCCTTAACACAAAAGGATTACTAGATGTCAAAAAGAATATATGTGGACGCAGTCCACCCGGAGGAAACCAGGGTAGTAGTTGTAGATTCTGCAACTAATCGCGTTTCTGATTTTGACGTAGAAACAACCACGAAACCCCAGATAAAAGGGAACATTTATCTTGCAAAGGTTATTCGTGTGGAACCGTCGCTCCAAGCGGCATTCGTTGATTACGGAACGGGTAAAAATGGTTTCTTGCCGTTTTCGGAAATTCATCCTGATTATTATCAGGTGACCCCCGAACAAAAGAAAAAATTATTAGAATTGGCACACGCAAATATCGTTGATGACGATGATGACCCTAATGACGAGGAAGACGAAGTCGCAGAATACGATGATCACAGTGCGGGTGAAGATAACAAAGAATTTACAAAACGCGCACGTGAATTCAAAATCCAAGACGTTATAAAACCAAAGCAAATTTTATTGGTCCAAGGTGTCAAAGAAGAACGCGGTCAAAAGGGCGCTTCGATGACAACTTACCTGTCTTTGGCGGGGCGTTTCGCGGTTTTGATGCCGAATTCAAGAAAACGTAACAGTTATGGCATTTCCAAAAAGATTTCCGATAAAGCGGAACGTGCAAGATTGCGTGAAATTTTACACACGCTTAAAATTCCAAAAGGCATGACGGTTGTTTTGCGAACCGCCGCTTTTGGCGCAACCGAACAAGATGTCGCAGGGGATTATGATTACCTTGTGAATTTATGGAATGATATTCGGAAAACAACATTGGAATCTGTTGCACCGGTCACTATCCATACCGAAGATTCCTTGTTGCGTCGTGTCGTTCGTGATTTCCTTGGGGACAAGGAAGATGTCCTTACCATCCAAGGTGAGGAAGCATACGATGCCGCAAAAACCTATTATCAACAAATGTATGGCAAGGCACCACGTAAACAGGTTGTTTTATACAAGGACCCAGCGGTTCCTTTGATGGTCAAAGCGGGTGTTGAAAAACAATTAGAAGGTTTGCATGGTCCCTATGTTCAATTGCCTTCGGGGGGATCGTTGGTTATAAACCAAACCGAAGCGATGGTGACCATTGACGTGAACTCGTCACGTGCGATAAAGGAAAAAGATATTGAACAAACCGCGTTGAACACCAATTTAGAAGCGGCCGAAGAAATCGCGTTGCAACTTCGTTTGCGTGATTTGGCGGGGATTGTTGCGATTGACTTTATTGATATGGAAGAAGAACGCAATAACCGTAAATTGGAAATGAAAATGCGCGAAGTTATGAAACATGACCGTGCGCGTACCCAGGTTGCGAAAATAAACGCTTTTGGTGTGTTGATGTTATCGCGCCAACGTTTGCGCAGCAGTTTCATCGAATCTTCGTATGTGGCATGTCCGCACTGTATGGGCGCGGGTGTTGTGCCAAGTATTCAAACGGCGTCTATTATCTTGTTCCGCCATTTGCAAGAAAAACTTTTGGCAAAAAGTGCGCAAAAGATAATCATGACCGTTCCAACCGATATTGCGATTTATATTTTGAATCACAAACGTGCGGAATTGAACGCCATGGAAAGTGAATTTGAAACCGAAATCGTCATTGTTGGCGATGACAGTTTGATGAATATTGACCAATATTCAATCCAACGCGTTGCGCCGGAACAGAATAAAACGGACGATTTATTGATGGCTTATTCGCCGTCCACGGATGCGAAAAAGAAAAATCCGCAACATGTTGACGCGAAAAAGACAACAATGAACGCACCGCGTCGTTCGCGCAAGAAAAATACCAAGAAACCGAGTTTATGGAAAAAATTGGTCGGTTAAAAAACACCGCCCGTTTGGGCGGTGTTTTTTTTGCTTTTTCTTTTATTTTGTGATATAATTATTGCCAGTAAGGAAGGAGTTTTTCTATGGCATATATGACAATTCAAGAAATGGCACAGATTCTTATACACGCAAACCGTAGAGATTGGGCGCAAGAGTATGGTGGACTTGGAACCAAAAATATTAACGAGTTTGCGGACAAATATTTTGGGGACAAAGCCCCCGATTTTATTCGCTTGCATGAACAGATAATGCAAGCATTGGCGGATAAAAACCCATCAAAAGAACTTGAAGATTTTAAAAATGCGGTTATGACACTTTTTGGGGTGTGCTCGGGTAATGTTGGTGCAACAAAAGATTTCTTGAAAATGATAGAAGACGGTGTGTTCAAGGGGTATGAATATTCCGAAATAAGATTGTTGGATTTTGCCCGCAATAATTTTCGTGCGGACCAGAATAATAAACCGTTAATGAAAGAAATACGCAAAGCGATAACAAATAATCCAAATGTGCGCCCCGCGGATTATTATGAGTATATAAATGAATTAGAAACCCCAGAAGACATGCTTAATCTTACCAAAAAGGCAATAAACCATTTTGATACGGTGCTTACAGATGCTTGGAACCAAAAAGAGCCTAATGTTCCCGCATTAAGAACTTTTTATTACCATTTAGAAAATCTTGGTTATATGTTGGATGCAACGGCAAGAGAGGATAGAAAAGGTGAATTTGATGCGGAAATTCGTAACTTGCGTAAAACGATAAGGGATACGTTCGATTTTGAAAAAGCAAGGGATTATGGCTATAAACCTTTACAGCATTTTGAAGGGGTTGATAAAACGGATGCGGAAAAACTTGATGATGCAAAGTCCGAAAAAGACGAACTTTTGAAACAAATTGAACAATTAAAAAAACAATTGGCACAAAAGGATACAGAAATCGCGAATCTTGGGCAAACCGTGGCCGACCGTGATAAAACCATCGGGGATTTGCGCACCCAATTGCAGGATAACGAGCAAAAACACCGCAAGGAACGCGAAGAGCTTGCAACAGAAAATACAAACCTTAAACGAACGAATGAAATTAACGCCCGCACTTTGCAGATGCAAGAAATGGCACTTAAAGACATAGAAAATAGTGCAAGACAGTTTGAACCAGGGTTGGGAAAAGGAAAAGAGTTGGCCGAGGCGATAAAAGCGCAACTTGCCGATCTTGAACGTTCTTAAAAAAATACCGCCCGTTTGGGCGGTGTTTTTTTTGCTTTTTCTTTTATTTTGTGATAAAATAAAAGAAAAAGGGGGAGAATTTATGAAGTATAATTATGAACAAGATTTAGATATGCTTTTGCTGTATGCTAATGATGCAAATGAAACAAATGCTCTTCTTGAAGCGGGGGCAAACCCAAATGCAAGTGATAATTGGAAAAGTGTCACACCTTTGATGTGTGCCAAAACAGCGGAACAAACAAAATTACTTATTGAAGCGGGCGCGGATGTAAATGCGAAAGATTGGCTGGGCAAAACGGCTTTGATGGAAGCAAAAACCGCCGAACAAACCAAATTATTGATAGAAGCGGGTGCCGATGTAAACGCAAAGTATGAAAGAAATAACGGAACCGCTTTGATGTATGCCCAAACAGCGGAACAAACAAAATTACTTGTTGAAGCGGGCGCCGATGTAAATGTGAAAGATAATATGGGCGTAACGGTTTTGATGAAAGCTAAAACGCCAGAACAAACAAAATTATTGTTGCAGGCGCATGCCGATGTAAACGCAATGGATGCTTTGGGTGAAACTGCTTTGATGCGTTCTAAAAATGCGGAACAAGCCATGTTATTGATAAATGCGGGCGCTGATGTGAACGCGAAAAGTAAACATGGCGAAACTGCTTTGATGTTTGCAAAGGATTCACAGCAAACTAAATTATTGTTGGATTTTGGTGCGGATGTGAATGCCGTGACCGATATTAATGAAACGGCTTTGATGTATGCGAAAAATGCCGAACAAACAAAAATGTTGATAGAAGCTGGTGCCGATGTGAACACGAAAACCCGTTCGGGGGATAGTGTTTTGATGTGTGCCGAAACCCCGGAACAAGTAAGGGTATTAATTGATGCGGGGGCATCGGTTCACGATGTAAATTCTGCCGGCAAGACAGCTTTTATGCGGTTTATTGACAGTGGGCGAATAAAACTTGCAAAAGTGTTGGTAAGATTTTGTACCGATAACGAATGGGAATACGCTATTAAACATGCGTCAATAAAAGACACGGTTAGATTAATCAAAGCGATTTCAAACAATTCAGAATTGGAAGAAACTCGTTCACAATCAGAGCAAGAAGAATTGTTGGTTAACGAAAAGTTAGACGAAATAGAAAGCCGATTCAAAACGCTTATTAAGGATGATACAATCCTAAGATAAGGTTATACGATAAAGGGTGAAAAATAAAATACCGCACATTTGTGCGGTATTTTTTATTTTAAGTCACTTATAACATCGGCGATTTTATACGATATTTTCGCAATCAATTTACTTTGTGCCGAAACAATCGCATCATAATCGGGTTGACCCGATTTCTCGTCCGGTGTTTCGGTTGTTTGTGTGGTTTTCTTTTGCATCAAAACATCCCCATGATTGTTTGACACCGTCCACCATGCCGATATTGTTATTTTATCATTGGCTTCGGTATCAAAGCGGACAAAATCGATTGATACAAGGTATTTTGCGTTTGAGACATCGGCGGAACTTCGTATTGGGCGTGCACTTATGTTTTTCGCATACATATTCATGTTTTCGGAAATTGCAACGGGCAGGGCGGTTGATAAACCTTCTATCCAGCGGTTGAATTCCGAAACCATAACCATATTTGAATCGTGTTGTTTCACAACAATTTGTGGACGGTCAACCGATTGCGGAACGGAAACATTTTCTATGCCGACGTTTGTGCGTTTTTGTGGCCCCGATATTTGATTGACACTTGGGGTGGAAAGTGCATAAAAACGGGATGGTTCACTGGTGTTATTAAAACCACATGCACTCAATAGCAACAACGGTAAAACAAAAAATATATTTTTGCGCATTAGTATCCTCCTTTTCCTTTTAATAACGCTTCGGGATGACGTTCCAAATAATCACTTAAACGTGATACGGATTTCGCGGCATTTGTGACTTCGCGTATCATTTTGTTAAGGTCGGACATAGTTGTTGAACCCGGACCCGAAATAGAATTTGCCAAGCGATTTATGCTTGTCACAGCATTCGTTGATTGTTGTAAAAGTGCCGGTACATCATCGTTAAGGTGTTTTAACAATCCATTCATATTTGATGAAATATCCGTCAAAGGAATCTTTTCAAGGTTTTGGGAAATTTCGTCCAACATGGATGGAACGGTCGGAATTTCGATTTCATCAATGTGATATTTTTCCGCTTGGAAACGTGTAGGATACTGCGGATAGAAATCAAGTTCAACGGTCATTTGTCCAGTTATAACACTTTGTGTTTGTAATTTACCCTTTAAACCGTGTTGCACCAATTCGCGAATCCAATCGGTCATTTGCCCCTTGGACATCTTTCCACGTGCAGTCATTTGTGGTGTAATCCTTATGTAAACAGGGATTGTAAGTTTACCTTCGTCATTTGGTATCAAACGAATTTTTTCCACACGGCCGATTTGAACGCCACGGAAATAAACCGCCGAACCAATATTTAGTCCCTTGACCGAACCTTCGAAAAACAAAACAGAATTCACATGATTCCTTTCAAGGCGGTTGCCAAAAAAGAAAAACAACGATGCCAATATTAAAACCAGCCCAAATATCAAAAATCCACCGATTATGCGTTTGTTTGGTGTTCTCATTTTAATTCCTTTTTAGTTTTGTGGTTAAAAATTCACGTATTTGACGATTCTTGGTCGTCCGTAAAAGTTGTATTGGTTTCCCGCCGCCGATTATTGTTTTTGTTTGTGCGTCAATATAAACGGAATTGGTTGCAATCGTCATTATGGAATCAAGTTCATGTGTCACCATAACAACGGTTGCCCCGGTTTTCTTTGATATATCCACAATCAAATTATCAAGTTGATTTGCACGTAATGGGTCAAGTCCGGCGGATGGTTCATCAAAGAAAAGTGCCTGGGGATTTATGACCATGGCACGCGCCAGTGCGGCACGTTTTACCATACCACCACTAATTTCCGATGGATAAAAATCGGCATAGTCGCCAAGACCAACTAATTCAAGTTTTCCCATAACACGTTTATGTATTTCGGTCGGGGGTAAATCAGTTTTCATTTCAAGTGGTAAAGCAACATTTTCATAAAGTGTCATGGATGAAAATAAAGCACCACTTTGATATGATATACCAAATGTTCCGATTATTTCATCGCGCTTGTCCGGTGCTAATGCCCACAAATTAGTTCCGTTCACAAAAATATGTCCTTTGATTGGTTTAACAAGACCGATAATGGCCCGCATAACCGTACTTTTACCGCATCCCGACATACCCATCAAAACAAAAATATCGCCATGGTCGATTGTAAAATTCAAATCGTGAACAATAACCTTGTCGCCATATGCTAGGGTTACATTTTCAAATTTTACAAATGGTTCATTCGTTTTTTTCATTACACATCCAACCAATTAAATATCAATGTTAAAATCGCCGTTGTTATTATACATCCAACGATTCCAAGCACAACTGCACGTGTTGTTGCACGCCCAATCCCATCGGCGTTTTTTTCGGTACGCATTCCGCACAAGCAACCAGTAATCGCAATAACCCAACCAAACAACCAGCCGTGTAAAACGCCAATTGCAAAGTTATTAAACGAAAGCCAGTGTATTGTCATACGCCAATATTCAACCACGGAAACATTCATTATCGTGATGGCAACCACCATTCCGCCGAATATTGCGACCAAATCCGCCAAAATTGTTAAAATCGGCATAGTGATAGTTAAAGCCAATACGCGTGGCAAAACAAGAAAATCAGTTGCCGGAATCCCCATTGTTTTCAATGCATCTATTTCTTCGTTTACGCGCATGGAACCAATTTCAGCGGCATAAGATGCACCCGTTCGTCCCGCCATGATAATACCGGTCATAACCGCACCCAAAATTCGTATCATAGAAATTGCAACCAACGCCGCTACATAGATTTCAGCACCGAATAATTTTAACTGCATATTTCCAACAAATGCGATAATAAGTCCAATCATAAAACTTATAAGGCAAACGATTGGGACCGCACGAATACCGCACTTATCAAGTTCCCACCATAAATCAACCATGCGGAATTTTGCACGACCACGAAACATCCGACCAAAAGATTTAAAAACATCGGCGATAAAAAATATGGTGTTCATTGTGTTTTGTGCAACATTACAAGCAACATCGCCAAGGTGTTCAAGGACACCAATTGTACGTTTCTTTACTTTTTTATTTTTGCGAAAAAACACACTTTCCCAAAGCACTCTCTTAATTCCCTTTCTTTACTTTCAAGTGTAGAAAAAAATGCAATATCAAAGCAAGGGGAAAAAGGTAAAAAAAACACGCCATCGGCGTGATTTTTTTCAATGGTGGGTTATGTAGGACTCGAACCCACGACCAAAGCGTTATGAGCGCTCCGCTCTAACCAACTGAGCTAATAACCCACGGCAGAGATTATATCGCTTTTTGTTTCCGTTGCAAGTTAAAATTTTTCTTTGTGCTTTATTTTTTTTGTTTTTTATGTAAATATTGGGCTTATGAGCGATTTAGTCCAGATTTTAAGCCCAGTACAAAAAGCGGCTTTTAATGCCATAGAGAAAACCCCATCAAATGTTTTGATTCTTGGTCAAGCGGGGACGGGAAAGTCCACTTTTATAAATTACATAAAAAGTTCAACCACAAAACGTGTTCTATGTGCTTGTCCGACGGCGGTTGCTGCGTTAAATGTTGGTGGACAAACCATACATTCCATGTTCCAGATTCAGCCACGGGATTTTATTTTTCCGGAATTTCTTAAATTGAAAGCGAATGTGCGTAATATTTTGACCGCTGCTGATATATTGATTCTTGATGAAATATCCATGGTTGCGCCTGATTTGCTTGATGCGGTTGATATTCTTGCCCGTCAAGCACGTCGTAATAATGCTCCATTTGGTGGGTTGCAGGTGGTTGCAATAGGTGATTTGTTTCAATTGCCACCCGTTATAACGCGTGATGCGGTTCAATTTTATAAACAGAATTATGAATACGATAAACCGTATTTCTTTGACAGCAATGTTTTCCGTCGTTCGCAATTTGAAAGATTTAATTTTGATTTGGTTTATCGTCAAAACGATATGGATTTGTTAAATAATTTAAATGCGTTACGTTCGGGAAAAACGGACGTTTTACCATTTTTCAACAACCTTAAAATAAATGACGAAAATCGTCGTCATAATGCGGTGCTTATAACGCCGTTCCGTGCGGTTGCGGAAAGAATAAATGCGGAACGCCTTGAACAAATTGCCACCCCCGCGGTGAAGTATCATGGTGAATTATCTGGAAATTTTTCCGAACATGATGTCCCCGCACCAATGGATTTAACATTGAAAGTAGGGGCGTTGGTCGTTTTTGTGAAAAACGGTGACAAGTGGCACAATGGTTCCATGGGAATTGTGCGCGACCTTGGGGTGTGTGAAATAAAGGTTCAACTTTTAAATGAACATCACGATGTTGTTTCGGTTCGTCCCGAAAAATGGCAAAAAATAGAATATTCGCGTAACGAAGAAGATAAATTAATCGAAAACGAAACGGGTGCGTATAAACAATTCCCTTTGACACTTGGGTACGCGATGACAATACACAAGGCGCAAGGTAAAACATTGGATGCTGTTATAGTTGATATTGCACGCGGTGCGTTCGAACATGGTCAAACCTATGTTGCATTGTCGCGGACGCGTCGCGCTTCGGATATGCATATTTTGCGACCGTTGGCCACGCGGGATATTATTTTTGATAATCGGGTGTTAGATTTTGTGAATGAAAAATAAAAACGGCGTTTGCCGCTTTTATTTACCTTTTTGATTTTTTCGGTTCCATATGGTTTTGATTATGTTATTAACCGCAGTTTGTTGTTTTTCAGTTGATACTGTTTTTTCAACTTGTATGTTTGGTGCGGGTTTCTTTTCAATAACTGGGGGGGTAACCATTGTGCCGTTCATAATGAATTTTGTAATTGTTTCGATTGTTGGGGTTTTAGTGAAGGCATCCCATAATGCATCTTCTTGTTTAACGGTCAAATCGACGCCGGTGTTTCGTATTGTTGCTATTGTTATTTCAACAATGGCAAGAGAATCCGCACCGAAACGCGAAACAATATCGGTCGTTGTTGTTAATTCCTCGCGGCCCGTGTAATCAAGCCCAAGTATGTCCGTAATAGTATTTTTTACAATATGGTTTATTTCTGCTTCTGTTTTCATAATTTAACCTTTATTAAATTTCTTTTTGCATTAAAACCGCATCGGTGCCATCGCTGTAATATTTTTTGCGTGTCCCAACGTTTATAAAACCGCATTTTTCATATAGTTTGATAGCGGGTGTGTTTATATGTGAAACTTCAAGAAAGATTTTTTTTACATCGTTCTTTTTGACTTCGTTTTCCATGATGCCAAGCATAGCGATTGCGATACCCGCGCCACGTGCATCGGGGTGAACACCGACCGAAATAATTTCCGCTTCATCAAGCACGGACCGCCAAACAATAAAACCGTTTTGACTTGCGACTATTTCACATCCCGACTTTTTTAAATCGGCAAAATCATCAGCGTTCCATGGTTTGTGCGGAAAACAAAGTTTATGAAGTTCGGCAAGGTCGTTAAACATTTTTAGAAACCTCGGCATAACTTGGGCGCAGATACATGGGAACCACGGGTTCGTTTGTTTTTGCGTCTAACTTTTTTTTGATGATGCCAATAGCATCAAGCAAATCAAAAGGTTTGTGTCCAACGGTACGCGGGCATTTCATTTGTTCGGTTTCAACTTCTTCGATGGTCATCGTACATGGTTCGTGTTGTGCGGATGCAACGAAGAAATCGCCTCGTGACGAATCCAATGCGACAAACGCATCGGGCGTTTTGGCAAGGTACAATTCAAATGCATTAATTGGCACAATGGGGATATTTAACCCTATTGCTAAACCCTTGGCATATGCGATACCCATACGAATTCCGGTAAAACTTCCCGGACCAACAACGACACCAATTGCGGATAAATCCGTCCATTTTGCGTTATTTTCGGAAAGAAATTTTTCCGCTTCGGTTGGTAACGCCAAGGATTGTTTTTCAACGTTCACCGATTTGTATTTGTCATCCAATACAAATTCTAATCCATTCCCCGAAGTGTTTATTACAAAAATCATTTCGTTACCATTGTGTTAAATATTTACACCAAAACCAATACGTTTAGAAAAACCAGCGGAACCACGTCCCGACAACAATTCATCTATTTTTTGAATTGTAAATTCGGTTGGTTTATCTTCGCCATCATTTTCAAGTAATGAACGACGCAAAAGTGCATTTATTTCACGTTGTAATTCACGGACGCCTTGTTCGGAAGTGTATTTGTGAACAAGGTGATGAAGAGCAGCATCATCTATTTTTATGTTCTTTATATCCCATCCTGTATCACGTGCCGCACGTCCAATTAAATGTTCGCGCGCTATTTGAACCTTTTCATCTTCGCTATATCCGGGGATTTCGATGATTTCCATACGATCTTTTAATGCACTTGACATATTCAAACTGTTAGCCGTTGTGATGAATAAAACGTTCGATAAATCAAAATCTACTTCAAGATAGTGATCACGGAAAGTCTTATTTTGTTCGGGGTCAAGAACTTCCAAAAGGGCGGCTTCGGGATCGCCACGCCAATCACGTCCCATTTTATCTATTTCATCAAGAACGATAACGGGATTGTTTGTTTTCGCACGTTTTAATGCGTCCATAATACGTCCCGGTTGGGCGCCGATATAAGTTTTGCGATGACCGCGAAAATGCGCTTCGTCCGTTACACCGCCCAAAGAAATACGATGATATTTACGTCCCAAGGCACTTGCAATAGATTTGCACAACGAAGTTTTACCAACGCCGGGTGCACCAACAAAACACAAAATTGTTCCGTGATTGGAGCCCGTCTTTTTCATAACGGCAATGTGTTCCAATATACGTTCCTTGACCGGTTTCATTCCAGAATGTTCGGAATCAAGAATTTTGCGTGCTTCAACAAGGTCAATGTCTTTTTTATCGGCCTTGTTCCAAGGCATCGCAAGTAATTCTTCCAAATAAGTTTTAAGCAAACCACCTTCGTTTGACATGGGTGACATATTGCGCATACGGCGCCATTCGGACATTGCTTTTTCACGGACATCACGTGGAAGACGCATTCTTTCAATTTGCTTTTTAAGGTTTTCCGTGTCCATTTCGCCGTCGTC
>Ga0310696_10002900_pt1 | contig 22024 bp, 23 predicted proteins | sample AusTroGonzalo_MG_4_FD_203885 | JGI IMG/M metagenome (GOLD analysis project Ga0310696, IMG submission 203885) | Bovine rumen microbial communities from tropical cattle in Woodstock, Queensland, Australia - Gonzalo_02 (v2) (version 2) | ecosystem: Host-associated > Mammals > Digestive system >...
GAATTTACCGGACTGAACAAAATCAAGCCGCAAATGATTGAAGAAGCAACAATCAACGCACGTGCCGTCGCTGAAAAATTCGCCAAGGATTCCCAAAGCAAATTGGGAAAAATCCGCAACGCCTCGCAAGGTGTTTTTTCAATTAACGACCGTGACGAAAATACGCCTTACATAAAGAAGGTCCGTGTCGTATCGACAATCGATTTTGCACTTGAAGACTAGTCCCTTAAAAAGAGCCGCAATTATGAAAAAAGAAATCAACGTGCTGGATTATGCAAGCGAAATCATGAATGCCGTCAATCGCGGGGTGTTGCTGACCGCAGCCGCCGACGGCAAGGCGAACACCATGAGCATCTCGTGGGGCTCGCTTGGCATCGAATGGAACCGCGTGCTTTTTACGACGTTCGTGCGCCTGAGCCGCTACACGTTTGAATTTCTTGAAAAGAATGGCGAGTTCACCATCAGCATCCCGCGCGAAGGCTCCCCGAAAAAGCTTATCGCGCAGTGCGGCTCCAACAGTGGCCGTGACATGGACAAGGCCAAAGAATTCGGCTTCAGCTACGTGGCCGGCGAAACCGTGAACGTCCCTGCCGTCAAGGAATACCCGCTCGTACTCGAATGCAAGGTTGTCTACAAGCAGCTACAAGACGAAAAGGCCATCGCTCCCGATGACCTCGAAAAATTCTACCCGAAAGACGAAAGCGGCAAACGCGACATCCACATGGCCTATACCGCGGAAATCACGAAGGCATATATCCTTTAGGCACGAGCCTCTCTCTTTTTACACAACGCAACAGCCTGTTTCTTGATTTTGCGCTAGGGTGTTGATATATTTGAGCAGTCAACCTAAAGGAGTTTAAATGCAGACCAACGAAATTCTCAAGAACATCCGCGAAAAGTATAACCTCACCCAGGAACAATTTGCAGAACGCGTGAACGTGACCCGCCAAGCCGTAAGCCGATGGGAAACCGGCGAAACGCAGCCGAACACCGAAATGCTCAAAGTCCTGTCGAAGGAATTCAACGTTTCCATCAACACGCTGCTCGGCGCGCCGCGCCAGCTCTTTTGCCAGTGCTGCGGCATGCCGCTCGGTGACGACGCGATGATCAGCCGCGAAATTGACGGCTCCTTCAACGAAGATTACTGCAAATGGTGCTATGCGGATGGCAAGTTCGCTTACACCAGCAAAGACACGCTGCTCGACTTTTTGCTTTCGCACATGCCGAACCCGGAAAACACCCCCGATGCAGAAAGGCGCAAGTTCTTCGACTCGCACCTTTCGCAATTAAAACATTGGAGATAACAAAATTCCGCTAGACAGGATTTTATTTTACCCCATCGGATTTTTCCGATTCTTTCTCGGCCGCTTCTAGGGCGGCTTTTTTTGCAGCCTTTTCAGCGGCATGCTCCAAGCGAGCGGGCTTGCCTGCTAAATTGCGGAGCAGACCGAACAAAGCAGAAAGTTCATTGCGCGTCGGGTGCAAGCGCTGCAAGAGCGTGTTGAGGAAGCTATCGCGCCATGCCTGATCGTGATACTGGCCCGTGAGATAGCGATCCAAGAACTTCTTGAAGCCGTCAATCTGCTGGATGGTCGCAGGGCCCGTTTCGGCAACGCCTCGCGTTGTGCGCTTCGCGCGGCCCTCGCCGTTCGCGAGCGCCCCGGAACGGCAAAGCTCGTACAAGCTAATCGAAACAGCCTGTCCCAAGTTCAAGCTCATGAGTCCCGGCACAGGAATTTCGCACTGGTACGTGCAGGCGTTCACTTCTTCAAGCGCAAGCCCGCAAGATTCTCGACCGAACACAAGCGCAATCGTCCCATCTTCCGGGAGCATGTCAGACAAGTTCTGCACCATCGTATGCTTGATGGAACTTGCAAAAATACGGCGGCTATATGCGACCGCGCAAGAACAATCGCCAATGGCATCCTCGAACTTGTGGACGACCTTCGCATTGTCCAGAATGTCATGGCTATTTGCAGCCGTGTGGTAAGATTTGTCCAAGACTTTGTCGCGCTTCGGATAGACAATATAAAGTTCCGGCAATGCATAGCAATGCATGGCACGTGCGACAAAACCCACATTGTGCGGGTGTTCCGGTTCTACAAGTACAACTCTAAATTTACGCATTTTTAGGTTTTAGGTTATAGGTTTTAGGGGTTAGGAGACACAACCCACTTAAATTCTTTTCCTCGAATTTCATCCTGAACAACTTCGTTTTCAGAAATTACAGCACCCTTATATAAAACAGAATGAACAATTCTTGCCGAAGCGGGGACATTCACGCCAGGTTCAACAACCGCTTCGTTCTTGTCGCAACCGAGTTCGTCCTTACGGGCATCCACGGCGGCCATCAAGCCTTCGGGCGAACCCATGTCAATCCAAGTCGCATGGAGTTGCGTCATATCGACAAACGGAGCACGGCCCGCAGCGATTTCCTGCTTCCAGAATTCACGGATATCGAACTCGCCGTCACGAATCCGGGCCAATGCATCGTCGCTGTACCACGAAATTCCGGAGAACGTCGCCGCCGTCCCGACTTCGCTTCCGAAACGTCCGGCAACACCCGCAAGGCAACCGTCCGCACCCACGCGGAACGTGTTCACCTTCGGGAAATCGACAGCCAAAAGCGCCGCCTCGCAACGGTTCGAGCCATCGGCCTTCCCCGCCTCGTACGCAGCCCGCGCATTCGCCACGAATTTTCTCAAGTCAAAATTGCAGTACGCGTCGCCATTCATAATCAAAAGGCCGCCGCGATACCCTGCCGCATAAATCCGGCGCAAAGGTCCCGCCGTCCCGAGAATTTCAGGCGTTTCGACCCAGACTTTTTCAAAACCGAGGCGTTCGCCCTCGCGCACGACCTGTTCAGCCAAGTAATGCGCGTTCGCATGCAAACGAACATCGCCAAGCGACTTCGCGCGTTCCATCTGGATTTCGAGAATACTCTTGTCATAAACGCGAACCAACGGCTTCGGGATTTCGTTTGTCAAAGGTCTAAGCCTAGTGCCAAGACCCGCAGCCAAAATCAAAACGTTCAATTTACCGTCAGTCCGCATCATAACATCGGCCATTACAATTAAACCATCGCCGCGCTAAATTCGGCCTTGCAGATAAGCGTTTCGCCCTGCAAAATTTCACCCGTGTATTTGTAAATGCCATGGCGGGCCATCACGAGAGTCGCCTTGAGCGTCAGGTCCTGCGGCGGAATGACCGGAGCGCGGAAACGGCAGTTCTCAACACCCATGAAAGCCGGACGCTTGCCTTCGACTTCGGCCTTCTTGGCAATCATCGTCAAGAGCGTTGCGGCCTGAGCCATGGATTCAATCTGGATAACGCCCGGAAGCACCGGATTGCCCGGGAAATGTCCGGCAAAGAACGGTTCCGTACCCTTCACATGCCACACGGCAACGATCGAGGGCTGGTCGCCTTCGGTAAGTTCAAGGATTTCGTCCACAAAAGCAAACGGAGTCTTTTGAGGGAGGAGGGCATGGACTTGTTCTTCATTGTAAAGCATAAGGTAACACCTTTTCTAGGATTGTTCTGTGGCTCAAGTGACCACCGTTTATGATTTCCAGACGAACTTTCGGGAGCTTAGGTTTCGCAAAGCAAAGGTCTCCCAGCAAGTCTAGGATTTTATGACGAGCGGGTTCGCCCTCGACTCTGAACGCGGGGGCATTGACCTCCGGAGAATCGTCGAGCAAAAGCCCGCAGGATGAATCCACCCCACTAAGCAAACCTGCCTTGCGGGCTTCGTCAAATTCTTTTTTTAAAATAAAAGTTCTCGCGGCAAAGACATTGTACAAGTCTTCCGCAGAATAAATGGAAACATTCGCCGCCGACTTGAAGGAGCGCCCCTCTTCGTTCCGTTCCAAGATATATTCCACCTCGAACGCCTCGCTCGGCATAATTTTCACGGAGCCGTAAGGTTTTTGGGCCAGAGCAGCATCCGAGACATCCGTACGGAACAAGTCCCAGCCATCATGTATCGGGGCATCGAAAAAAGCAAGTTCTTCGGGCACGCCCACATTTCTACGGAGCGCATTAAAGAACGGGAGCGCGCTGCCGTCCATCAACGGGACCTCCGCTACACGTCCTGCGCTTCCCTCTTCGTTGCAAGATACATCGACCGTAAAACTGCGTGACGGCCACATCAAGAAAACGGGCGCAAGGTGCTCCGGGGAAGCAAGTTTCACCGCATTCGCCCCTTCGCAGGAATCGTAAATAGCGGTACGCGCAACGCTAAAATTCAAATCTGTAAAACACTTGGCACAGTCCGTGCTGTAAAAAAAGCGACCGCCAACCCGCCATTCGATGCGAGGCTCCAGTTGCGGATTACGCTCCTGAACCTCGATTTTTACGCTTGCCTTGCCATACGACAAAGAGGCTGAACTAAATTCCCACTGCTGTGGTTTTTTCCGAGAATCTTTCATCATTTAAGTAACGGGAATTTATAAAATTATTGTTCACTTGAGAACTTTAAACTTAGAACTTGGAGCTTGTTAAGCTATGGGCGCGGACCTTACGGTCCGTTGAGCTATGGGCTATGGGCATAAAACAATATTTTTTAAAGCCCAAAGCGTAGCGTCCCCATAGCGAGTTTACGAGCGACCCCATACCCCACAACCTATTTCTTCCCCATCATCCGTAGTTTCACGACGGAGCGGCGCCACACGTCGATTTCTTCTGCCGGGTAGCCGGCGTAAACCTTGCCCGCCTTGAGGCTCTTCGTCACGCCCGCCTTGGCTGCGACCTTAACGCCCTTGCCAATTGTCAAATGCCCCGCCGACTGCACGCCGCCCGCAAACTCCACATCGTCTTCCATGACGACAGACCCCGCAACACCAGACTGCGAAGCCATGAAAATGTTGTTTCCAAGCACGCAATTGTGAGCAATTTGCACAAACGTATCGAAATGGCAATCGTCACCGATGACCGTCGGCGAAACAAAGCCCGCCGCGACAACGTCATTCGCGCTAAAACTGCAACGGTTCCCGATGCGCACCCCCGCCAAATGCGGGACCATCCGCCGCTTGCCCTTATACTCGTAAAATCCGAAACCGCGAGGCCCGATAACAGAGCCCGCCTGGAACACGCAATCTTCGCCAATCGTCACACGCGGATAGACAGTCACGTTTGCTTCGAGTACGGTACCGGCGCCAATTGTAGCGCCTTTCATCACGACGCAATTCGGGCCAACGACAACATTCTCGCCTACAACGCCTTCGACAACGGCCGAAGCATGGACATGCGCCGTTGCGGCAATCCTCGTCGGCTCGAAGACTTCGCGGCATTCGACAAACTCACGCAAGAACGTCACCATCGCATGGTAAGGATTTTCGACCGGACACACAAAGTGAACATTCGGCAAAAGCTCGGAACGTCCATTGACGCAATATTTTTCATATACCTTCGGAACGAAAAGCAATCCAGCACAAACGCCCGCAAATGCACTAGCGCTCACTCCACCCGCATTCCCGGCAAGTCCTGTTTCCGTTTTTTCATCGCCCGTCCAGAACGAAACATCATGCGAGCCCGCCCGATCAAGGGATGAGAAACCGGTCAGTTCAAAATTTAAAAAGCCCTCATCCGAAGGCATTATAAAATTCATTTGTTTCAAAACTTCCGATAACGTTACCGAAAGCATCATTCCTCCAGCGTAAGCATGCGCATTTGGCATGCGAACTGAATTGTTATACGATTGCCGAGTTTACCGCTCAAGTCCTCGCCATCCAGCTGAATGTATTCGTTATCAGCAATATCGAGCGTCAGAGAGCGCACCTTCCGCGACTTGAGCAAATACTTTTTCATGAAGTAACCCAAGAGCGGAATGTTTCCTACAGCAATGGCAAGCAAAAAATTCAACATATTCGGCACACAGACAACTTCAAGATAGCCATCTGACATGTCGGACTTGAAAAAAGGATTGGCGCCACTGGCAAAGCTCGGGATATTTCCGACAATGACCGTCGTGTGGCCCGTCAAATCGACGTTTTCAATAAGTTCCGGCGTATTTTCGACCATCGACAGCCAACCACTCTTTAAATGGTAAGCCCTGTCCGCAAAGAACCGCTTGACGTAATGGAGTTTATTCGCAATAACGGAATTTGATGAAATGACGCCTGTCGCACGGTCCTGATTAAAATCGTGAGCGATTCGCGCATCAATGCCCGCCGAAAAATAATTTGCCAAGGCATATTTTCCATTCACGGTCCAAATATCAAACGGTCGCGATTTTGCCATCAAAAGCCTACGCACAAGATAAAGCAAACCCTTGTCGGTAAAAGGCTTATAAAGTCCAAGCACACGGGCAAGGTCATTCCCAGTACCCAGCGGGATAAGTCCGATATGAACCTTGTCTGCATATTCAGACGAAAGCATCATCGACAAAACAGAAGAAACGGTTCCATCGCCACCAACAGCGATAAGCGTTTCCGTCGATGAAATCGCATCCTTAATTTGTTCATTCATCGCTTCCTTGCGCGTAAACTCGGATTTCCATTCATCGGACTTAAAATCCATGGATTCCATAATTTCGGGCAAGAACTTATGAATAACCTTTCCTTGACCACCCCCACTCACCGGATTTATGAGGAAAAAGAACTTATACATTTTTTAAAAGTTCATCCTTTGCGTCCAGGTAATGCTCCACGCCAATTTTAACGTTTCTCAATTCATCAGTCGTCAGCGTCCTTACGACATGCGCCGGAGTCCCCATCACAAGGGATCCTTCGGGGAACTCCTTACCCGCCGTCACAAGCGCTCCCGCACCGACAATACAATTCTTTTTGATATGGGCTCCATCCATGATAACCGCCCCCATGCCAACAAGAACGTTATCTTCAATTACACAACCATGCAAGACAGCACCATGCCCGACAGTCACCTCGTCGCCAATACACACGCCAACACCCGTTGAAACATGAACAGTCACATTATCCTGAATGTTGGTCCGATTGCCCACTTTGATTTCCGCCAAGTCGCCTCGCAAAACGGCATTGTAAAACACCGATGAATCATCACCGATGCTAACTTCGCCCACAAGGCATGCGCCTTCTGCAATAAAAACGCGTTCTCCTAACTGGGGAACTTTACCTTTATACTTGATTAAGGAACCCATGTTTTCCAATTTACAAAAATACAATCAAGAACGAGCATGCAATCTTTTAAAAAAAGGAATGTTTCAATGACAGATTGTCAACAGTCTCTTGAATATGTTCTATTTTACAAAATATGTACGAAACTAACGGTATCGATATCGAACGGATTTTTAAAACGCAACGGCAAAACCGTTGGAAAATTGCACAAACGACAGCAAACGAGCGTATTCAAAAGCTAAAGAAGCTCCGGTGCGCCATCGTCCAAAATCAAGACGCCTTCTACGAGGCGGTCTGGAAAGATTTTCACAAACCGAGATTCGAAGCCTGGCTTAGCGAAGTCTTTCCCGTCATCGAGGAAATCGACTATACCATCAGCCACCTGAAACGTTGGATGAAAGGCAAAAAAGCGAGTCGCGTGTTCTTCTTGCCCACGACCCAAAGCAGACTCCATTACGAACCGAAAGGCTGCATCCTCATCTTTTCGCCATGGAACTACCCGTTCTTGCTACTCGTGAACCCGATTATTTCGGCTATTGCGGCAGGGAACGTGATTATCGCAAAGCCATCGCACAAGACGCCCAACGTAAGTGCCTTCATGGCTCGCCTTTTTGCAGAGACTTTCCCCGAAAACGAGATTACATTAATCGAAGGCGACGGTTCCGAAATTGGAGACAAGTTATTAGAGTTTCCTTTCGACCATGTTTTCTTTACGGGGAGTCCGAAAATCGGCGCCCATATCGCAGAAAAGGCCGCCCAAAGCCACGCAAGCGTCACGCTCGAACTTGGCGGAAAATCGCCCACGATATTACTCCCCGACGTGGACATCAAGCGCACCGTCAAACGAATTGCCTGGGGAAAGACTCTCAACGGCGGACAGACTTGCATCGCGCCGGACTACGCACTTTGTCCGCAAGACAAAGTCCAGGAATTCGCCGAAGCGTTCGCGAACGAAATCAAGCAAATGTACGGCGATACTGACGCCAAGCGCCACAAAAGCAAAGACCTGGTCCACATTGTCGATAAACGCGCCGTCGAACGCCACGCAGCACTCATCAAGGACGCCATCGCAAAGGGCGCCTCGCATGTTATCGGAGGCGTTTGCGACATCGAGAACCGTTATACGCCCATCACAGTCCTTACAAACGTCACGCCGGACATGGATATCATGAAAAGTGAAATTTTCGGACCGATACTCCCCATCATGGCGTACAAGACGCTTGACGAAGCGGTCGAATTTATCCAGAACCGGCCAAAACCGCTTGCGTTGTACATCTTCGGAAAATCCAAGCACGACACACGTTACGTTTTACAGAACACGACATCCGGTTCCACCTGCATAAACAACACGATTATCCAAATCGGGAATTTGGATGTACCGTTCGGTGGAGTCGGCATGAGCGGCACAGGCAACTATCACGGCTTTTATGGATTCAAGGCGTTCAGCCACGAACGCAACATCATGCAGCAAAAGAGCTTCGATGCCGTTACATTTTTCCATCCGCCGTATGGAATCATTTCAAACAGTCTGCGATCCAAAATACAGAATTTCGCTGAAAAAGCTTTACGGTTCATAAAGTCAATGTAGTGTAGGTTAACCATGGCATCTTTACTTTACAGATTCGCTTGTCGAGCATTCCAAAAAGTTTTTTCGTCGGCGTACACTTTATGCCTTGGCGCGAACCTCAAATTATTCATGGCGCGGGGCGCTTACGCGAACTTCCGAATCTTGGATTTTTTGCAAAAGCGATCGGGGCTGTCCCTGCAGAATTAGACAATCACGAAGCGTCCAAGCTGTTCATCATGCAAATCCGCGAGCTCAACCGCGCTATGGGCATTCCCGAGCATTTAGACGTGATCCAAAACGAAGACATCCCGACGCTCGCCAAGTCCGCTAGCAAAGAAGCAAACCCGCTTTACCCCGTGTCCAAAATTCTAAATGCGAAAGAACTGGAAACGCTCTATCGCATTGTGAAAGGGACTAAGTTGTAGCCCAAGAATTACTTTACTTGAAAGCGGTCTTTAATTTCTTGCGGAATGGGGAACGGACGTCCACGTTTCATGTCCATCAACACCCACTGCGTCTCGGACTCGAAAACGACCTTGCCATCGGAGACACGTTCGAATCGGCACTTACGCACGCTCATCACCTTGCTGTAACTTGCAACCCACGTCGTGCCACGAACTTCATCGTCCAAGAAAGCCTGGTTCTTGTACTCCACAAACTGCGTATGAATCATCCAGCCGCACCCTAGCTGGTACATGACATCAGTCGCACCGACAGAATCGGAATGAGCAATCGAAATATCCTGCACCCACTGCACCGCCCACACATTGTTCATGTGGCGATTTTCGTCTATCATTTCAGGGGTTACCTTGAAAATCTTTTCAAACTTCATCGGATTCGCATTTTCATCCATCACAACAGCCATTGTAAGCCTCCGTTTGTTATAAATGTAACAAAAAGTCAAGACGAAAGAACGCTTGCAAGGCAAGCTACAGACGAGAGACGAAAGCGCTTTAGCGCGACCCCATACCTTACAAAGCTCTAAAATTACAGTTTTTATTATCATGAATCGCATAACATTCCCATTTTATGTTATTTTTTTTTCGTTAAAACATAAAGTGAGATAATATATGGAATGGAACGATTTCACAAGTCTGACTGCCGAGAACATGCAGGCTATCTGGGAATTCAAGACTAAGGACCCTTTTTCTATTTTAGGCATTCACCCGCTCGAAACCGATCGTGGAATAAAGACAGTCATCCGCACCTACCAGCCACAGGCAAGCTTCATTCGCGGCGAATCTTGTGACGGCTCCGAAGAATTTGACTTTGTGAAACTTGGCAACACGGGCTTTTTCGAGGCTATCCTCGACATGGAATTCGAGCCGTTCTTCTACAAGCTTATCATCAGACAAGAAGATGGAAACGAATACACCTTGGTCGATCCGTATGCATTCATGCCGGTACTTTCCGAATATGATCGTTACTTGATTGGCTCCGGCACTCACTATGAACTTTACCGCAAACTTGGCGCGAACCTCGTCGAGCATCAAGGTTTCAAGGGCGTTCAATTTGCCGTTTGGGCTCCAAACGCGCAAGCCGTTTCCGTGGTAGGCAACTTCAACAGTTGGGACGGCCGCCGTCATCAAATGCGCATGCTCGGTGCAAGCGGCATCTGGGAAATTTTCATTCCAAATCTCGGTGAAGGTGAACTTTACCGTTTCGAGATCCACGGTGCGGACGGACAGCTCCACGTGAAGGTCGATCCGCTTGCAAAACTCGCAGAAGTCCGCCCGGCAACAGCCTCCATCACCACGCACCTCGACGGTTACGAATGGGGCGACGACCTTTACATGCGCACGCATTGGGCAACGAAAGTTTTCGGTTCTCCGATGAACATCTACGAAGTCCACGCCGGGTCATGGCGCAGGGATCCCGCAAACCCGGACCGTTTCCTCAACTGGGACGAGCTTGCCGAACGCCTTATTCCCTACCTCAAGGAAATGGGCTACACGCATGTGGAATTTCTGCCCATTGCAGAACATCCGCTCGACGAATCTTGGGGCTACCAGGTCACGGGCTACTACTCCCCCACGAGCCGCTACGGCACGCCCGACCAGTTCCGCCACTTTGTCGATCTCTGCCACCAGAACGAAATCGGTGTGATTCTCGACTGGGTCCCGGCACACTTCCCGAAGGACGCACACGCGCTTGGCCGTTTCGACGGCACCGCCTGCTACGAGCACGCCGATCCGCGCCAGGGCGAACACCCGCACTGGGGCACCTACATTTTCAACCTCGGCCGTAACGAAGTCAAGAACTTCCTCATTGCAAACGCCATGTACTGGCTCAAGGAATTCCACTGCGACGGCCTGCGCGTCGATGCAGTCGCCTCCATGCTCTACCTCGACTATGGTAAAGGCCCCGGCCAGTGGGTCCCGAACAAAGACGGCGGCAACATCAACTACGATACGATAGAATTCCTGAAGCACCTCAATAGCATCATGGGCCGTCTCACGCCGCATGCAATTTTGATTGCCGAAGAATCCACCAGCTTCCCGTCCATCACGCGCCCGCCAGAGCAAGGCGGTCTCGGTTTCCACTACAAGTGGAACATGGGCTGGATGAACGATTTCCTCAGCTACATCCAGCACGAACCGATTCACCGCAAGTACCACCATAACCAGCTCACCTTCAGCATGGTCTATGCTTATTCTGAAAATTTCATACAAGTTTTCAGTCACGACGAAGTCGTTCACGGCAAGGGTTCGATGCTTGGCAAGATGCCGGGCGACAACTGGCAAAAATTTGCAAACCTCCGCCTCACCTACGCGTTCCAATATGCACACCCGGGCAAAAAGCTCAACTTCATGGGCAACGAATTCGGGCAGTTCCGCGAATGGAACGAAAAACAGTCGCTGGACTGGCACTTGGTAAGCTGGGAAAGCCACGGAAAACTTTTGCAGATGATGAAGGTTCTGAACCACATCTACAAAGAAAATGCACCGTTCTGGGAAATCGACCATTACTACACCGGCTTCGAATGGATCTGGTGCGACGATGCGGACAATTCCATCGTAAGCTTTGTCCGTAAAGACGACCATGGCAACATGATTCTCTGCGTATTCAACTTCACGCCGGTAGTCCGCAACGATTACCGCCTGGGCGCACCCGCCCGTGGCGCATGGAAAGAAATCTTCAACTCCGATGCAGAAATGTTCGGCGGCAGTAACGTCGGAAATCTCGGCGAAGTCTGGACGCAAGACGTGCCCTGGCAAAACCGTGAGTGGAGTTTGAGCATCAAGCTCCCGCCACTCGCCGGCGTGTATTTCAAGCTAGAGAAATAGAAACTCCATAATATCGGTTTTATTCACACATCAAAAAATCCCTACAACTGAATGTAGGGATTTTTTGCAAATAAAAAACGTATAGACGGTTTCGGAACCCCTAGAGCGGAGTCCCGAAATGCTTATTCTTCTGCGCCTTCTTCGTCGGCACCTTCTTCTGTTTCAACAGGAGCAGCAACCTTGCCCAGCAAGACGCTCACGTCAACAGATACGAGACCCGCGAGGCTCTTCACACCCGTTTTCTTATCTTCTTCGACCTTGGCGAAGTTGGAAACGATGATGTTTGCCGTGCTGGCTTCAAAGCGGCGAGTCTTGTTCGTGATGTTCATGGAGCCCTTCGTCGCCGGGAAGAATTTCGCTTCGAGTCTAGCCATGTCCTGCGAGGTTTTCACAGTCTGGAGGCCTTCGCAAGCGATAGCCCAAGTCGCCTTGTTCATATCAATGGCATTATTGACGAGTTCAAGGACCATGGAGTTGCCCTTGAAGGATTTGGCAGTCGTCATTTCGTAATGTTCTCTAGCCTGGTTGACGTAGTTTCCCTTCTGCATGAAGAGCATGGCGATAACGCCAAAAACGAGAACGGTAAGAGCAATGGAAATATTCTTTAAATTCATATCGTTCTCCTTTATTCAAAATGGTATTCAGCCGGCTTTTCGATTTTTAGGCTTTTAGAAAGGTTGAACTGGACTAGGGCGCTGTAGTCGAGGTTCTTGAGTTTGCCCTTGGCAAATTCGAACTTGATGACACAATCTTTTCCGCAGGCAACTTCCTTGGAATTTTTATCGCCCTTGATGAGAATCGATCCTTCGGCAAGGCCAGCCTTTTGGAAGATGCCGTTTTGCACATTTTCGTTAATGCCGGCACCCGTGTAAAGGTGAGAAATCTGCTTGAATCGAGCGTCCTTGTCGGCTTCGATAGCAGCAAGCGTCGTGTTGAAAGCGGGTTCGGTCTTTACACCGGAGAGCACGGAATGGACAAGTTTCCAAGCCATGCTGTACTGGTCAATGGAACGCCACTGTTCCACGAGAACTTGCGTATTCTTTTCCAAGTAGCTCGTTTCCTGTTCGTTCGCGGTTCTCTTGGCCTGTTCCTCATAGCCGCCCTTGAGCGTCATCAGGATAATGATGAGAGCGACGAGGATGACAATGTCAACCACGACTAGGATCTTCATTTTCTTTTTATCCATATTATTCCTTTTAAAAAAAGAGACGTTTCAGAAACAATCTAAACTTTAATTTAAAAAAAACAAGCAAATTTAAGTTAAAAAACGAGTCTATCCACGCCTATTTTTTATATTCTTCACATATGAGCGAAGATATCCATAAATTACCGTCCCAAATCATCTACGAAAATCTTAAGGAAATGATGCGCGCCAAGAATACCGCGCACGAATCCATATTCAAGTTTCACTGGAAAAAAATGTGGCCGTTCAGCCTCATCTGGCCACAAGTTGATTTTATCCGTATCGTAAGGCTCATGGGTGAACTGCGAAAGAATGTCTCCTCGCAAAAAACTCTTGCAAAAGAAGCAAAATCAAAGGCGAAGCCCTACGAAAAAACATTCCTCGATACCGTGCCGGCCTATCTGGACAGTCTAGATACCTCCTGCAAGTGCCTTGCGGATGTCGCCCAGTGGAAGCAGGACATGCTCGAAAAGAAGCTTCACCACGACGTCAAGATGATGCGCGATGTCTCGGAGTACAACCAGATTCTCAAAGCTTACGAAAAAGCCCAAAAAGATCTTGTCCAGGCAGGAGCGTTTGTCCGTGCCGGATGGGTGGAAGCGCTCCAAGGATTTATAAACGAAACCGAAGGCGAACGATGCCCGCAGTAAGCGTCATCATCCCCGTGTACAACACCGAGGCATACATCAAGGATTGCCTCGACAGTCTTGTTGCGCAATCGTTTACAGATTTTGAAGCCATTATCATCGATGACGGATCCACCGACGAAAGCGCAAGAATCGCCGCCAGTTACGCCTCGATGGACTCGAGATTCAGGCTGATCGGCCAGCCGAACAAGGGACTTTCCGAGGCCCGCAACACAGGACTCAAGATTATGCGTGGCGAATACGTCACGTTTATCGATAGCGATGACTGCGTCGCGCCGAATTTTCTCGAGATATTATTTTTCATAGCGCAATTACACCAGGCGGACATTGCATGCTCGGACTTCCAGATCATCAACAAAACCTACAAGTCAGACGGAAACGCCCCCAACGCGGCGATATCAAAATGCATTAGCGCCGAAGCAGCTACAAAAATTGCGCTGTACCAGGATTCCCAGCCGGACTATTCCGCTTGGAACAAGCTGTACAAGGCAGAACTTTGGAAAGCGAACCGATTCCCCGCCGGCAAGAATTTCGAAGACTTAGCCGTCATTCCCAAAGTTCTTTTAGAAGCAAACAAAGTCGCCATTACAAAATCAAAGCTTTATTTTTACCGCAAGCATTCGGAAAGCATTCTCGCGACAGCGTTCACTCCTCAAAAAGCCGTTTTGCTAGATACCGCGGAGAATGTTTTTGAGTTCATGAAACCTATGTCGAGGCCCCTGTACAAGGCGGCCCGCAGCATGCTCATGAGCGCCAGTTTCAGCATTCTGATGCGTACAAAAGATTCCGAAGAATTTAAAGATTACCGCAAAAGGGCATTTGCACACATCCGCAAATTCCGCTTCGGCACGTTTTTCGATTTGAAGATCCGCATGCGCAACCGCATGGCAATCATGCTCTCGTACCTCCCCCGCTTTTTGTTCCTCAAGTTTTTGAAGAAAGGCATTTCGTGATTCCCTTGACGCCAAAAGAAGTCGTTATCCGCATCGCGCGGCACGTTCTCGGGGAGAGGCGCGTTCACGACTATTTGATCAAGCGTGGAATCGAGTTAAGGCGTTTGAACGAAGGGTATGGAAATTGCGAAAGTCGCGACGACAGTGCGAGCGGCGACAGCCATTGCAAGAACTGCGCAGATCATGAGGTCAGCGAGAATCGCACAAGTCGAAAGACGCTTGTGTTCATGGTGGATGGAAAATGGATGCACGGCGGGCTTACGGACAGATTCCGCGGAATGGTAAGCGCCTATAAGTTCGCCATCGAGCACCATCTGGACTTCAAAATTTTCCACACTTCTCCTTTTTTGTTACAAGAAATCTTGCAACCGAACAAAGTCGATTGGATTATTGACGAAAAAGAAATTAGCCGAGACAGTGCTGTCGCAAAACCCGTGTTGCTTTACCGCGAAGACTTTGACAACGATTCCGCTTTGGAACGGCAGCTCGATGCAAGCCACAAGCAATTTCATCTGTATTCGTGCATTGATACTGTAGGAGAAGATTTTCCGAAGTATTTCAACGAACTTTTCAAGCCGTCGCCGGTTCTTGAGAAAGAACTTGAGCAATACAGCAAATTACTGGGCTTCGGCTACACGGCGATTTCGTTCCGCTTTCAGAACATGCTTGGAGATTTCAAGGAATTCACATTCAAGGAACTGCCTGATAAAGCCAAGCGGGAACTGATGAACGCAGCTCTGGATACACTCAAAAAAGAAATCGCCCATGTCCAGGAATCGTACGGAAAGCAGCCCGAGACGTGCAAAATTTTAGTCACGGCCGAAAGTCCAACATTCATTGCAGAAGCCGAAAAAATCTCAAATGTCATCACCGTCAAGGGCAAGAGCATACACATCGATTTCAACAACTCCACCAACGTAGCAGACTACTTGAAAGCATTTACGGAATTTTTCCTTATTTCAAGAGCGTCGAAAGCGAAGCTCTACCGCAACCGCAAATACAAAACATATCCGTCCAATTTCCCGAAATACGCCGCAAAACTAGGAAACGTCCCTTACGAAATTGTGGAAGGATAACGCCCGCTAGAATTTCAAGAAATTTTTGGGAATGAACAACTTCGGCAAGCGCAGCCAAAAACTGGGTGAAAGCGAAATCACTTTGGGAATCAAGCGTATCGCCGAGAACTTATCTTGAGCCGCCACCGCCGAAAACCAATTGGCCTTCCAGGCTCGAACAGCCTTTTTGTACAACGGGTGCGAACTGTAGTTGTCCGACAAGATTCTTAGGATTTCGCTATAGATGCGGTCGTGATTTGTATGCATGTTATCGCCATGTTCACGGTAATAGCAACACACGACATCTTTCAAGACAGGTTGCGGTCCATAATGATAAAGGATTTTCAGATAAAGCGGATAGTCCTCGAAATAATACCGCTTGTCGTAGCCGCCAATCGCAAGAATTTTCTCAAGCACGAACATCTCGGCACAGCCGTGCAAAGCCTTTTTCCCAAGGAAAGATTCCTCAAATGAAACCTGTGGTGCGCTACGGAGATAGCGCACATCCATTTCCGTACCTATTTTACCGTCTTCAAATAACGGTATAATCTGTCCAAAGCAAGCAACTGCCTCAGGATGAGCATCCAAATACTCGCTCTGTTTTTTGAGGCGGTCCGGCGGCATCATATCATCCGACGCAAAAGTACAGAAGTAACGTCCGCGAGCAAGCGCAAGACCTTCTTCGAGAGTCGCCAACAGGCCCTTGTTCGGTCGGTGGACGTAAGTAAAACCAAGTTCATCTGCAAGACGTTTCAAAATTTCCGGAGAACGGTCCGCACTTCCATCATCAATGACAATCAATTCAAAATCAACACCAGTTTGGGCCATCACCGAACGCACTGCATTTTCTACATACAGTTCATGGTTATAGCTTGCAAGAAATACAGAAACTTTGGGCATCATCTTTCTGACCACTTCAGTCGAAAAACTACAACAAGTAACGCAAGTAACGTCAAGAAATTTTCAAGGGCATACGCCATCATCGGTCCGTTAAATTCATACAGCTTTATAAATCCATAGGAGCCACAGGCAAGCACCATCTGCGAACAAATTTCAATCGTCAAAAAAACTTTCGTTTCTCTACGGGCAATCAGCACAAGTCCAACCGCCCACGCCCCGACACGGAAGAAATCACCCAGCAACTGCACCGGGAGATAGTCGGCAGCCCCCGCATACGAAGACGAAAGCATCACAGCCACAACAATCGAACGGCCGAAGTAGAGGATGACGACAGCAACAAGCGCAAGCAACATCGATTTCACGAAAATCGGCCGGAACATGTTCCAGAATTCAGATTTGGTCATCTGCATCGAAACTTTGGGCAAAACAATGACACCGAGAATTGCGGAGAAAAGGGCGGTCAAGAAATCAGAAATTTTCCAGATGCCCTGCCAAATGCCTGCGGCATTCCATCCCAGTTCCGCGCCAATCATCGAACGCATAAAGGTAAGCACTACAGGCGTAAGGATCATCGGCACAATTCCCATCAACGCATACGATACCCACGGAGCACGGATATCAAGCGCCGTCTTGCGGATTTCGTTCAGACTAAATCCAGAACGGGACGCAATTTGCGCGGCAAAGATTCCTGCAACAACGGATTGAGACGCTACGATAGAAAGTACACTCAGCCTCCCCGTATAAAGGAAAAACGCCACCCAAAGCATCTGCCAAAGCGACGACACCATATTGATAAGCGCCCAACGACGGTAATACCCGAACCCGTTCATCACGGAGGCGGTAATGGTAATGACGTTCGTCGCAAAAATTCCCGGCAGAGCAAAAATGATGGCCGCCTGCACAAGACGCGGATGGATGTCCGGGAAGAATTTCTCTAGCGGGAGCATAAAGCAAAGGACAAGAGCGACCGCAAAAGTGAGAATGCTCGCATACGTCGTCAAACGAAAACCACCGCGCCACACGCCACGCAACTGTTCCAAGTTATTTTTATTCTGTGCGGTCAGGCTCACCCATCCATTCTGCAAAGCAAGCGAAGAAGTCGCCTGCCCGATGGTCATGAAATTCAGGAACTGTCCCACACATGCAAAAGCAGCCGGCGGAAGAAAAACGGCAAGCAGTTTATTCACAACAAACACGCGGACGGCGTTCAGGACGGTCACCATTCCCGAGCCCATGAACACCTTCCAGAAATTCATCTTATCAGAACTCATTAATCGCACCAATTACTTCAGAGACTTCATCGTCCGTCATCACAGGGCTCATCGGAATGCTGAGCACAGTCTTTGCCATCGATTCCGCAATCGGAAATTCACCGTTAAATTCGCCTGCATAAGCCTCCTGCAGATGCGGAGGAATCGGATAATGAATAAGGGTCCCGATTCCACGTTTTTCCAGGAACTTTTGCAATTCAACACGAGATTCCTCGTTCTTCAAGCGGACCGCAAACACATGCCAGACATGCTCCGAAGGCGTCGATGGAATTTCCGGCAAAAGCACCTTGGAATTTTTGATTTCGCGAGAATAACGCGCCGCGATTTCGCGACGGCGTTCGTTCCACGAATCCAAATGAGGAAGTTTCGCAAGCAAAAGTGCCGCCTGCATTTCATCCAGGCGGGAGTTCACCCCTTTAAACTTGTTCACGTACTTCTGCTCGGAACCGTAATTTCCAAGCGCACGCACAATATTTGCAACATCGGCATCGTTCGTTACGACCATTCCCGCATCGCCAAGTGCACCCAGATTCTTTGTCGGATAAAAGCTATAAGCCGCCGCAGAACCGAACGAGCCCGCAGAACGGCCATCACGAAGGCGCGCCCCGTGAGCTTGCGCGCAATCTTCAAAAAGCAGCAAATCACGCGAATTCGCAAATTCACAAATTTCATCCATGGCGCAAAGACGACCGTAGAGATGGACCACAAGAATCCCGCGGGTCCGCGCTCCACACGCATTTTTCAAGAGTTCGGGATTCATGTCATAGCTGTTCTCGGCCGGTTCCACAAGCACTGGCTTGAGCCCAACCGCGCTTACGGCAAGAACAGTCGCGATATACGTATTCGACGGCACAAGAATTTCGTCGCCCTCATGCAGCCGCCCCAATTCCATCGACGCACGAAGCATGAGCGACAGCGCGTCCAGACCGTTCCCGACCCCCACCGCATACTTCGTGCCGCAATACTCAGCAAACGCACGCTCAAACAGTTCGCAAAAATGTCCGCGAATGTACCAACCGGAATCCACAACGGAACATGCGGCATCCTTCAACGAATCCATATAAGGAGCATTCAAACGTTTCAAGTCGAGAAAAGGAACTTTTGCCATAACGAACCGATTTAAAATCTTTTATTCCAATATAAAAAAAATCGGCTCCGCAAAACGGAACCGATTACTGAGCTACGAAGGGCTCGAACCTTCGACCCACGCCTTAAAAGGGCGTTGCTCTACCAACTGAGCTAGTAGCCCGAGCAGGTGCAAATATAAAAAAACTTTTTGATATTGTAAAGGCATTAAAAAGCCAAATAAACAAAAAAAATTGTACGAACATCAACTAAACCTCAAATAATTTCTTTGATTTTTTATAAATTTACACCATGGATTTATTGAAGAAACTTACAGCAGTTGCAGCATTTGCTATCGCGTGTCCGGCAGCGGAACTAGGCTATTTTTCAAAACACGATGCAGGACAAGAAGTTTTTTCATTTCTCTCGACATTTGACAGTCCGCGCAACGCGGCTCTCGAGAAATCGGCATCGGCCCTCCCTTCTACCGACCCGTCGATTGCACAACTGAACCCGGCCGCGCTCACCATCGCCGACGGCAAGAAGCGCGTCGCAGAAATCCATTGGCAGACCGGAGAATTTGCTGACAACCAGGGAACAATTTCTTACACGACCCAATACAAGAAATTCATCTTGCAGGTTTCGTACAACTGGCTTTCTTACGGCACCATCGTCGGGTACGATGAATTCGGTAACGAAAATGGGAACGAATACACGCCACGCAGCCAGCTAGCCACAGCCACGGTCACCTACCCGATGAAGCATATCCGTTTTGGTGCATCCATCAAGTTCGCCTCGGACAAGCTGACAGGAGACGCCGGCGACCAGACCGCAATGGCGGCCGCATTTGACTGGGGCTTGACCTGGATGTCCGAAACCAAGAATTACGGCTTTTCGTTTGTCGCAAGAGACTTCGGTGCGATGCTCCGTGGATACGTCAAGAACGAGGCCGATGAAACTTATCCGTTATCGCAGACATTTGCCTTTGGCGGATTCTTTAAGCCCCGTAGCGTCCCCCGTTTGACCATGTTCGCGGAGACGGACTTTCCGCGATTTGCCGAACCCGACTTGAACCTCGGTGCGGAATACGCTCTCGGTGAATTCTTCCGCATCCGTGCTGGTTTCACGCGCACATGGCTAGACCTTTCACGCGACATCAAGGAATTGGCTTCTTCGTCCAGCAGACCGGATGAGACTAACGAGGCACGCATTTTCAGCCTCGGTCTCGGCTACAATTCCAGCCTGTTCGCCTTTGACTACGCATTTTCCTACCTTGCAGAAAGCTTGGGCTACGAGCACAGGATCGGTCTCCGCGTAGAATTTTAAAACGTCCGGAACAAACGATGCGGCAATTTGACGTTTTTGTTTTTGACGAAAACTTTGACGAGACGCAAGACAAACTCCCCCAACCGCCATTCACGGATCAAGAACTGGGGTGGTTCTTTACGAACGATTGGAACAGACATTTAAGCGATATTGAAGGAGAATGGGTTGTCTTTGCGCACCCTAGCATTAACATCGACCGCCTTTTCTTGAACAACGTAGCAGACGTCACGGATTCGTTTCCGATGGTCGATGCCTTCGCCCCGCGCATTCGTACAGATAAAGGAAAATTTCTCGGCGGATACTTATTGAATCGGGCCGTAAGGGGTTCGGGCTTTATTGAAATTGACGAGAATGCCCCCATGCGCTATGTGGCGGCACCGCACCCGCATCTCGCCATTTATTCAAGACGGATAATCCAGCGCACCGGTGGATTTGACACGACGCTTCCAGAAAGCGCAAGGCTCGCGGACTTCACACTCCGTATGATGCACGCCGGCGGTAAAATGTTTTCTGTTCCGTATCTCGTCGCCCAAGCGACAACAGGCGAAGCCGAGGCCGCAGCAAGTATGCTTTGCCCCCAAAAAACGCACGGTCCTGAGAAAACGCACGATTCAAAATCGGAAATGAGCGATCTCCAAGCGGCTGCAATTATTTTATCCAAATCCTTTGGGGCCGAAGCCTCCATTCCGTTTGCCCTCCACCACCCATCCGTCATTCCGACGCTAATCCGCAACCGCAAACAGATCAAAGAAAAGCGCAAGGCCGCGACACTCCTATCCAAGCTGAAAGCGGAATTCTTGAAAGAAGTGGTTAGTGGTTAGTGATTAGTAAACAGTAGAAGTAGGTGGTAGAAAGTTCACCGAGCCTGCCCCGGACTTGTTCCGGGGTCATCCTGAAGGCGAAAGCCTAATATAGAATTGTTGGCATTTTAATGCCTTACAATTCTTAGGATCGTAGGAGCAGGATCCAGTGATGGTTTGGGCTATGGCGTATGGGCACGACCCCACAACCCCCTTCCTGCGCCTTCGGCGCAAAAAAAGAACCCCGCCGATTGGCGAGGTCCAAAAGCTTTTTTAGCGGAGGTGTGGGAATCAAATTGCTTAGAGCGTTACGCCCACACCACTAACACTATTTAAACTTTAATTAGCCCTTGTAGTTGGTGATAACGCGAGCCATTTCGCAAACCTTGTTGCTGTAGCCCCATTCGTTATCGTACCAAGAGCAAACCTTCACGAAGGTCGGGTCGAGCTGGATACCGGCCTTGGCGTCGAAGATAGAAGTGCAGGAGTTGTTGCGGAAGTCGGTAGAAACAACAGCGTCTTCGGTGTAGCCGAGGATGCCCTTGAGTTCGCCTTCAGAAGCTTCCTTCATAGCAGCGCAGATTGCTGCGTATGCGGCGTCCTTGTCAGCAGCCGGAGCGTTCTTGAGTTCAGCAGTGAGGTCAACGAAGGAAACGTCGGAAGTCGGCACGCGGAGAGACATACCCGTGAGCTTGCCGTTGAGTTCCGGAAGAACCTTACCCACAGCCTTAGCAGCACCCGTAGAAGACGGAATGATGTTTTCGAGGATGCCACGGCCACCGCGCCAGTCCTTCTTGGACGGGCCGTCAACGGTCTTCTGAGTAGCAGTTGCAGCGTGAACGGTGGTCATGAGGCCACGGACGATGCCGAACTTTTCGT